>Ga0131853_10009918_pt1 | contig 17437 bp, 15 predicted proteins | sample TergutLab28metaG_FD_92764 | JGI IMG/M metagenome (GOLD analysis project Ga0131853, IMG submission 92764) | Labiotermes labralis P1 segment gut microbial communities from Petit-Saut dam, French Guiana - Lab288 P1 (version 2) (version 2) | ecosystem: Host-associated > Arthropoda: Insects >... | reverse complement strand
GAAGATGGACGTATTAACGTCTGAAACATGTTGAGCAGTAGATAATAAAGCAAGTGTCATCTAGTTGGTCAACCTTTATTCAAATATCAAGATGATGCACGGTCCAATACGCATAAGATTCAAAGTGTGTATGTGTATATGTGTACGTTTGTTCGGTGCGGTTTGTAACAACACAGTGTAAATATCAACAAGCTTTTATAACTTTCAGGTGAGACCCCCTCGTTGTGTTGTTAACCTTTTAAACGCCAAGTTAAAACCCATCTGCCCTTTGCTAACATTATTCGGAGCTCACCATATTCTCCGCGTTAGCAGGTAAAGGGTTAAATAGCAATATAAAGGGTAAAGCAGTCCCGTTACAGGCCTGGAGTGGCCCAAATTGTTCCAGGAAGTTAAGGTTCCCAGATTACATGACAAGGGCACAGGATGGTGGTAAGGTTGTCAACCTTACGCACCGGCCGCCTTTACCCCCAAGAAATACTCCTGGTACTTATTTCTGTCAGAGGCTGAGTCGACCCCAGGGCCATAGTGCGATCGGAAGGATTTTATTTCAATAAAAAATTCCAATGACACCAGCTGGGATAGAACTAGCGACATTCCGATTTGTAGCACAGCACCTTAACCACTGTGTTAAATAGTAATATAGGTATATAAACTGCAAAATATGTAGTCTAACACAGTTGTGTTAGACTACATATTTTGCAGTTTATGTACCTATACTACTATCAACAAACGTATTACCTACTGATTGCGCCAATATTTAATTTACGAAGTACTGCAACATGTTTCGGCTACTGTCCCTTATCCATCCTCAGGGAGCAACTGTATACAAAGATGTACAGTATACAGCACAGTACAGGACGTTCTTTCATGCAGCACGCGGAGCGTTAGCTTATTGGATTTTCCACTCCATTAAAACCCGAAGAAAATCCGTCATTCTCAAGATGTTTGCACGCAACATTTTCAACTTGTAATACTCTTCTTGTTTTATGTTTTAACACAATTTTAATAACAATAATAGTAATAATAATAATATATTGTTATTTAATATCATATTGACATTAACATTAGTTTTATATTGTCCATTCCGTATATTACAATTCATTTTCTACAACTCTAACCAGCAAATTCGCATAATTGTCATTTAATTCAGACTAATATTTTTAAAAATTTTAAGCTCCTACACGTTTCAGACCTTACTGGTCCATCACCAGGGATTGTACTAATTATTATTACATAAAACAGCTAGTTTTATACAACAATTATCGCACTCCCTGACGACGTACCAATAAGGTCCGAAACATACAAGAATTTAAGGATTTTAAAAATATTGTTCTGAATTAAATGCCAATGGATTTTGGTTAAGATTTAAGAAACTAATACTAAGATCTTCTACACGATCACCCTTTGTAACTTTGTCGTCCCGACGCGCTCAGTCCGGCAGGTGATCCTCTTTCGGGAAACGGGTGTGGTTCACCGAATCACATATAGTTTTAATTATTTCTTTTTTATTTCCTTTATTTACTCAATTTATTGTTGATAAAACGAAAAAAATCGTGCTGTATCAAGTTAAACAACTAAATCATATTTTATTAAAATAGCACAGTCACTTGTACTCCGTCACTCACACCTCTCTACGCGACTGACTTCCTTACTGGACTTCACAAAATACGATTTAGAATTGTTAATTGCATTTATCACAAAATTAATCATGAAGGTTTGAAGCACTTCAAAAAATTGGTTGTGTTTTTAATATTCAAGGTATTTATGTCGAAGGAGACAGTTCTAGGGCAGGAAAGTTTGCTCAGGTGATCTGCAAATTTCAAAAGTTTGAAAAATGCTGTGTGTCCATCGGTTATTTGATTCGTGGCTTATGTAGCAACATTGCTGCAAATTCAATTGCATTTTATATGAAAAAGTGGGCGATTATTACGTAACGTGTGGGCCGGGTAGCTCAGTCGGTATAGCGACTGAGCTACGGGCTGGACGGTCCGGGATCGAATCCTTGGTATACGGTGTTTTAAGGCAATATCCAGTGAACCAGGATTGTGTCCGATGTTATAAATATTGCCTCCAGTTATAGGAATTCTCTACATAGTATATGTGTGGGATACCGCGGACAAATAGTCCGACCACAGCATTGGGGTTGTATGTGAATGGTGGGGACATTTTTGTGTTTTGGACTAATGACATAGAATCATGTACCTTCCTCAGCTGATGCAAAACTATCTCGATGCAAACGGGACTCAGACCAATAATGGATCCGGAGGGTGCTACTTTAGTCGTCAGTGTTACTGGAATAATATTAATAGATCCCCTTTCCCATTGTCAGCATTGTATCTTAGTCAAATTCTCTGATATCATGTATATTGAAACTATGTACTATTGTACCAAAGGCATATATGAATAAAACAAGGGGGAAAAAATCCTGGTGGGGACGAGTTTTTCGCCCGTCCAGACCGGCCCTGGGGCCCACCCAGCCTCCTGTACAATGGATACTGGGTCTTTCCCGGAGGTAAAGTGCGGCCGGGGCGTGCTGCTTACCACTCACCCCCTTCTAGAGTCGCGGTCATGGAAGAGTAGAGCTATACCTCTACCCACCCTCTGGGCCACACCGGGCCTGTAACGGGATCACTTTACCGTTACCTTTACTTTTACTTAACGTAAAATGACAAAGACTCAGAATGAAGCGGTCGTTGCCTGTTTTAGTATAATATTCCTTAATAACCTGAACAAAAAGTGTGAGAAATTACAGAAGGATTCATTCCCTCCCGGTTTTCGAATCGGCCGAGTGTCATAATGCAAATCACTTGTGTTGGCCATTATTTCTGCTGCATAATTGCCGAACAGACTAAAACGAAATTACTGGGTCTTTCTTCAGAAGGTCGTAATCATTAAACTGGTCAGCAAATTTCCTAGTTATTTCAGTTCTTCGGGGTGTTCATAAAATTCCGCCCTAGAAAGCATGGTCCATTTCATGTCTACACTCATTATTTCTTTAATTCATCTTAATGTTACCGACCACGTCTTGGAGTGCCCCATAATCACTGCCGTCGGGTTTTTCATCAAATTTTTATGTTATTTACTACAGGTTTTTTCGTTCCTTATTATAAACAAGTTTATTTTCTCTAGTGAAAACTGTGTAATTATATACGATGGCTTATATATATATTACATAAAGATTTGGCCTAGTAACTTCCATTGTTTTGCTGTCTTGTATCCTGTCTGCTGTTTCGACACGTCATGTAAGTTACACATTAAGTTTGCCATTCCAGCCTCTTTCCATCGTGTTATGTAATTGGTCCCAAATTTTGCCGAACTGTTTAAAAAATTTTGCTGCCTCTACGAGGTCTGTCCCAAAAGTAATGAGGATGATTTAAAATTCTTTTTTTATTGAACATACATGCAATTACAGTTTATTTCCTTCAAAATAGGCTCCTTGTGATCGAATACAGCGATACAGCGATTCCAGCGTTGCTGCCACTCTTCATTGCAGTGGAGGAAGTCTTCACTTGAGATGATGTTCAAAGCCCTCGTCGCAGCTGCCTGGGCGTTTTCAACTGTCCCAAAATGATGTCCTTTGAGTGGGTTTTGAGCTTGGGGAATAAAAAGAAATCGCACAGAGCCAAGTCAGGGCTGTACGGTGGGTGGGGAAGTGTTATGATATTATTTCGAGCCAAAAATTCCTACACATCAGACAAATTCTTCGGGACCAGTTTCGCACAAATTTTTCTCATATGCAAATCTTCCGTAATGATTCGGTGGACATCCGTTTTTGGTAGTCCTACATCCTCTGCGATTAACCACACATTCAAATGTCGGTCCCTAGCCAGAACAGCCTTCAAACGAGCCACATTGTTCTCATTTCTTGAAGTTGAAGGACGCCCTGCGCACTGTTCGTCCTCATTGCTCTCCCTTCCGTCCTTGAACGCCTTGTTCCACCTGGAGACTTGGGATGAAGACAAAACAGCATCCCCATAAGCTGTCCTCAACAACTGCAAAGTTTCGGAACCAGATTTTCCGAGTTTAGCACAGAACTTAATCGCGTAACACTGCTCCAGACTCCTCTGCATTTTCGCCTGTGACAAGACACAAAAACTACTATGCATTTTGCTACTGTACCGACCGCTAGCAACAAAGGCGCTGACTCAACTGAGGAAGGTCAAACTTTATACCTGGGTTCCCTCTCCACCTGCCTCGACCCCCACTTTCCTTTCCTGGCCTTTATGCGCTGCGCAAAAAAAATAATTCTCATTACTTTTGGGACAGACCACGTATATTTCAGTTATAAATGTTCGTTAATGTGTATACAGTATTCATTTTATGGGCGTGTATACTTGGAAGCGTTTGATACAAACATGTGTATGAAACAATATGCCTAATACGCTGATCTATGCCTTACAGTAAAATCCTGTAGTTTTGAATAAATGGCGTGTACTTTTTCCCAATTCTCATGCCTGAATGAAAACTAAAATTATTATAGATAGAGTCAGGGTTGGCGCAGACCTAAATGCCGCACCAGATGACCATAAATTCTGCCCTTCCTCGGTTAAAAGTAGCTAAGCTTTCTCAAGACTTCATCCTAATTACTGACACGAACTTCCCAGACACTCACGAACATTGTGGCTGGAATTTTACTTTTGAAAATCGTTTTCTTTACAGTTTCACATGACATATTAACATTGCTCAAATTAATGGTCACAACATGAACAAAGGAATGGCAGAAATTAAATTTCATGGAACGAAAAGAAAGAACATTTGTAAAATGTGCCAACTGACGCGTCGGCGGGTGCGCCTGTACGGCGCCCCGTTTGTACTGAACAGGACGACAGCGACCATATGCAAGCCGTATCATGGATCAAAGTAGAGCCGTATTAGCTTATTCCACTTTGGCAATGTCTCCCACAATGTTTCAACAACTTCATTTTCTGCTTTATAGATGGTGCAGCATGCATTAAAAAGTGAAATGGAAATACGTGCTGTATAACAGCACTTTTCACGCGGTCGCAGTGGCCTGTTTCCCAACCGATAGAACTGCTTATTAATCTGTGCGACGAGGTCACGGACACTAGTGAGCAGCTGATCGTAAAGTAGATAGGAGTTCGTGGTAAACATGTGAACGTACAATCAGTGTTGGTGTTTAGACCCTGGACTGTTAAATTGGATTCTTAGTTCACATCGCTGTAGTATCACCAAGTACATAAATGTATGGGATGGGTTTGTTTCAAAAATGCGTAAAAATGCGGAAGTTTGGACCAAGTATAGTTACAAGTTTTCGAAGTATCCTTTTGGATCCACAACGAAACTGCAGTTCTTTCATGTGTTACATTTGTTGTAGATTTAAGGGCACTGTTGTCATGTAGTTTATCAATGTTATGCCATGTATGGTCTATTTTCAGTACTGCTGACTGTTTTATTACTGTAAAAGTGTCCAGTATCAATAAATATTTCGATCATGCATTTTTAAGATTTGTTTTGAAGTAGTTCCTGTACTCTTCTTAGATTGTTACAGTGTTTATGTTTGAAACCAAACTTTGAAATGTTTAATTCTGTAGTTAACCCTGGCTTGAACATTTCTTGTTCCTCGAGTTGTATCATGTATGTGGTGTGACTTACGAGTTGCTTTTAGAGGTAGCACGTTTATATGTTGCAGTAAATAGTCTTCAAAGGTCGTTGAACTTGTGTGCTTTCTGTAGATATTAACCAACTTGAAATAATGTATAAATAAACTGCTACAATAATACCTGTACTGTAATCACTTTGAGCAGAAATTTAGAACAATTTGTGGTTTGTACTTATAAATTAAATTCAGATTAAATTGCTGGTTAGGTTAGAACTGTTCAATTGTGTCAAGAAACTTATTGACAACAAAATTTGCAGCCATATGTATTCACCGTGGTATAAATTTATTCTTATGCCCCTTAGCATATACACACTCATTATCTTTAGGTAGTTTAGTCCATTGACATAAGAACTTGGCATATTTCTTTAGTTTAACAAGGGGCAGCAGAGTTATGTCATGTGTAGATCAATAATGTGATCCAGTGAATTTACGGCAGGTTTACCCACACCATCTTAATATATTGAAAACAATTATGTCTGCCTTACATATCACCCTGTTTTCAGCATTTCAGGAAGATAATTTTGTAGGTTATTAAATTCGAGTTTTTAGGTGATCATGGCAAATTATATATGGAGTGTTTATTTTAGGTGGAATTATGTAATGATGTTAATGAGGTTATGAGGTATTCGTTCGCAGATATTGCAGTCTTTATTGGTGTGTTGAGAGAGGTAATAGAGGAGGTATTGATGATAAAATTGAATGTATTACCTCATAATTTGCTGACTGTACATGAGGACACTCGTAAGCTGTGGTCAATGTAGCAGGAAGTTTGACCATCTCACAAGTACTAAACATTGGGACATTATACACACATTTTGGATATCAGCCAAGTAACTAGCTACCCACTGTTACATTGTCATGTTCATTACTCTGTCAGTCAAAGCAAATGCTGATGTAGTGCCTTGAAACAGGCCACCATCTTCTATTTCCAGGTACTACCTACTTAACATGTCGCATTCCTAACACAATCATTAAACACCTTTACCAGATAAAACAGTACCTATAAGGAAAGCCACTGACACATGTAATGTAATTCTAACCTACATGCTGTGTGGTGATACAATAATCATGTGGTAGACCTTAAAATATAAAAAGATATGGCTGCAACTTCATCTACAAAGGCAACAGTCACAGGTTAGTACTCCATATTTTACTTATGTTGTAGAGGATATGTAGAAATTTAGTTTTTTCTACCGATTGTTCTCTTATGAACTTTTGTAAAATGCAGGAAATTTGCCTGGGCTGCTGTTAGCTTCTCAAGAAGGGCTCCTCCATGGAGTGAGTTCTTCATATTTTGAAATAATTTGGAACTTAAATCAGGGCCCTAAGTTCAGTGCTTTAGTTATATAGTTTATGAGAACAGAACACAGTATTAATATTTGGTTATCAGATAGTCTTTTGTGGAGTGCTCAGAGCTTTAGAGCTGGTCACCATTTTCTAGATACTGATCCCATAATTTTGCCACATACTGTATGTTCAAATGATGATCATGATGATAAATGTTCTTCCATCATTTTGCAAGAAGACATTGGTCAGTTATGTTGGCTTGAATTGGTTATTAAAAAAAAAGTATTTTTAAAAGTGGTGTGCCCTGTAAGATTATCTATCCATTCAGCATATACTGATCACACAAGGATGTAACAGATATACAAAGGAAGCTGTTACATTGTAAAAGAGCTTTATCTGAGGATTGGTGGGAATTCTGTAGCCTAGTTATGTGAGTAGTGCAGATATAACCCTTGGTTCATTTTTAATAACTGGAATTTTCTTGTGGACAGTTTGCATTCATTTATGTGTACAATCCAGCAAACAATGTGATATAATTGTAGTGCTATTCAGTGCTGGAATTGCAAAATTGTAACAACCAGAGTGGTAGAGAAACGCCTTCCATAAAGCTTGAATTTAGTGTGGTTGTATCAACCACAACTGTGTTCAAGTGTGTTCCAGTCCATTTCAAGCACTGCTCCTGCTACCTCTTTCTGGATAACCAAAGGTAGTTATCCTGATTGAGTTCTTTCCTGGTTTTCTTCAGTCCTTTAAGATGGCAGGATAGCACCTTAGAAATAGACCACAATCCCTCCCAACTTTTTGAGGAATATTATTAAAGTACATCTCTGCTGGCTTCAACACATTATTTGTGTAACTTTTTTAAAATACAAATATTGTGAGGCGTGAGGGTTTAATGGCAGTGTAGTTGAGATTCTGTGCTTCAGGTACATGATCCTGCATCACTGGGTAACAATTCCCCACATTACGAAGTAATATAATTCTTTAAAAATATCAGTGACACAGTATCATATGCCAAATGACACTTAGTCCTCAATAAAATATTGTTTCTTGGTTTATTTAATTATGCTTCTCAGTGGCATTATTTGTAGAGTGATATATATATATATGATATTAAATGGGAAATTATTTTAAGTGGTGCATTGGAAAGGATGCTGAAGGAAGTCTTCATGACCTCTTTTTAGCCCACTAGCCCAACATTTGCTTCCAGCACCACAGGAAGTTCTAAAACTTGTCAGTCAGGATGGCAGGCCTCTGATCTGTAAGACACACCACAGGTGATCTAAATATAGAGCTAAGGTGCTCACCGTTAGCTGCATTCTTTGGTAAATACAGGTGTAGCTGCATGGAGTCTTACATATCGTGAAGTGTGTTGTACAGACAGTTTATTATGATTGTTGGAATTTTTGCAGCAAAGTTTAACTGGGAAGACCCTCTGAACCTGGAGTCACAGTTGACCCAGGATGAAATTATGATGCGTGATTCATTCCGTTCCTTCTGTGAAGAGAAGCTTATGCCTCGAGTGTTGCTGGCTCATCGTAATGAGGGTATGCAAAGTTGTGGCTGTCTCTGGTAGATATACACAATTTGAGGAATTCAGTTTCTTAGTTTGATATTTTTTGTTAAATGTGGGTCTTCTGGAACAAAATGTTGTGTTGAAGCAAAATTTAAAGTTTTCATTTGGACTGTATTGTTTATTCACTTTGGATTTTATCTTAGCTCATATTAAACACATTGTGAAATAACGCAAGGATCTCATACTGAGTTTCCTGTTTGTTGCAACTTCCAGTAGGCCTTGTAATTAAGTTGGAAGAAAGAGATTTCCTAATTACAACGTAAAAAGTAAATCAGTGGGTTGTTGCTCAACTTCCCTTTCCTGCCCTCTACAAGAATACTGTTGCTCAGATGTCATTAAGGGAAGGGTTGTCCCTTTTTATAAGACTTTTAATAAAAATCAGTGTGTGAAGTATCTCAAAAGGCATGTTGAATTTGAGACATGAAAGGCTCCAGCATTTCTATTGTAGTGTTTCATTCATACAGATCAGCAGCAGTCGGTATTAGCCCCCTAGACTTGCTGCATCTTCGTGTTTGTTGGTCTGTCCATTTTTTTCCCTTTGTAGACCTTCATTTGTTGTGCTGGTGCATGTGTATTCGTACACTGACTTGGAAATGCATGTATCATTCATTTTCAGTAAATGTTAAGTCCACTTCCTTGTGTAGTCCAGATGTCCACGAAACAAAGAGAAATGTAAGTAAGTGTATATATTGCTCCAGAGGAAAGTGAAGCCCAAGGAACCTTTCCACTCTGTCTCATATGGTCATTATACTGTTGTAAGTTACTGTTCTGTAATGTATTAAATTTTTTCATACAGACTGTATTATAGTTGGTTCCAAATTTCATGTACTGTTCCCGCATGTGAAATGTGAAATTTAAGAGAATTTTTAAAAGTTTTCATTCTTATTTCATAGGTCTGGCACAGTTTTTTCTTCCAGTTGGTCTTCTTAGTTATGTTGCCAATTTATTAGAACAAGGCTCCCAATTAATTGTAATTTTTTAAGTTCTGCATTTTTGTGTAACTCACTGTTCCAGTTTTTCACCGTGAGGTCATGAATGAGTTAGGAGCAGTTGGTGCTCTGGGCTGTACTATACAGGGCTATGGCTGTGCTGGGGTGTCATATGTAACATATGGACTGCTGGCTCGTGAGCTGGAGCATGTGGACAGCAGTTATCGTTCGGCGTTCAGTGTCCAGTCGTCACTGGTAATGCATGCTATTGAAGCATATGGAACCACCGAACAGAAGGAGAAGTACCTCCCAAAGCTTGGTGTGTGTATTTCTGTTTCGAATTCTGCATTTGATAAATTATTACCATGCAAGTTGGCTCAAGTATGAAGTTCTGTACGTAGTTCAAGCCAGAGTTATGTTCTAATATGGACCTTGTTTATGAATGGTATATGTGAACAATGGGATTTCAGCCTGTGGAGAACTGGTAGGATGTTTTGGTCTGACAGAGCCAAACCATGGAAGTGATCCTAAAGGCATGGAGACAAGAGCCAAGTACAATGCAGCACACAAATGCTACATTTTGAATGGTACCAAAACATGGTAAGCACGTAAATTCTGATCTATTTGCAAATTAGAAAGTGTGCCTGTGCTGGTTCCAAATTTTTCCTGAAGTGAATGATATTTATGATAATGCTGTCTTTGTATATTTCTGTGTTGATTATTAGTGTCCTGCTTTTTCATAGTAACGTTCTTCTGGACTGGTAATCTGTCATTCACCACCATGGTGGTGCTACACAGTCACTGTGTGGAATGAAACCACATTCTGGAGACAATTTGAGTCACATTTCATATTGTAAGGAGGATGTCACTGGAAAAGCAAAGTCTACTTTAAAAATTCATTACAGTCACATGTTTTGAGATTGAGATCTGAATTGTTTATGAGCTAGTGGCTAATGCAGTGGGCTATTGTGCAGTGGTGCAAAATTTCATAATAAATTCATTATATTATTTTATATTTGAGGAAACAATAATTCCATTAGATATTGTTATTTAATGAATAAACATACACTTTTCTCCAAGATATGCAACGTACTAGTCTGGGTTTATTCAGGAGCAATAGGTGTATGGTGATAACCATTTTTATAACCACTGAATAATATTATATTGTTTAGTATGGGAAGTATGACTATTCGTATTTTGATATAAGAAATTCTTATGATAAAACCAACTATATGCACTAATTTATCTAATTTATTTTTGGAATAAAACTATATGCTCGGACAGTTCCTCTGTCCATCATCAGGAGTTCTTCACTGTACACACAGCAATGGTATATGTCATACAGGTTTGCTGACAGGTTACGAGCAAGCTGTCAGCAAACCTGTATGACATATACCATTGCTGTGTGTACAGTGAAGAACTCCTAATGATGGATGGAGGAATTGTCTGAAACATGTAGAGTTTTATTCCAAAAATAAATAGGAGAAATTAGTGCATCTAATTGGTTTCATTATAAGAATTTATCATGATGCACGGTCACCTGAATGTCAAATTGATATACTTACTTACTTACTCCATGGTGCAGAGTCCTTCTTGATAAGCTAACTGGTTTGCAGTTAGTCAAGAAATTCCCCGAATTTCACGGAACCCCAATGTTCATTACCGCACTCACAAGCATCCGCCACCTGTCTCTATCCTGGGCCAGCCCAATCCAGTCCATATACCCACATTCCACCTTCTGGAGATCCACCCTAATATTATCCACCCATCTATGCCTAGGTCTCCCCAGTGGTCTCTTTCCCTCCGGTTTCCCCACCAAGACCCAATACACCCCCCTCTCCTCATCCATATGCGCCACATGCCCAGCCCATCTCATTCTTCTCGATTTTATCACCTGCACAATATTGGGTGAGGAGTACAAATCATTTAGCTCCATGTTATGCAGTCTCCACCATTCCCCCATTACCTCGTCCCTCCTAGGTCCAAATATTCTCCTCAACAAATTGATATAAGAAGATTAATTATTAAAAATGACACAAAGGTTTTCCAACAGTTCTCCGGTAAAAAGAATGTCACAATATGCCAAGAGGTTTAAATGTAAAGTAATAAAACCTTTACTGTGCAGTCAGTGCACACATGATATGTAGGTAGGAGATGATACACATGAGACCTCTACATAGCTGCTACTGACACATAAACATTTGCCCCACCATGGCACCAAGGCTTGTATCCCTGTGCACAAAGAAACTGTATCAAGTGTCTGTAGGCAGGAGGTGACAACTTGCTTCATGTCAGTATCTGCTGCAAATTTCTTGCCCACCAGGTGTTTCTTATGGGGTCCATTGGGATGGTGATTTCTTTTGTTCATGCATGTGCTGAGTTCTAAAACTTCATCAAATGTGAAGGAGGTAAAAGCATGCTGTAAATGTTTGTACTGCATTCATTTGGATGTGAATCCCATGCCTTCTGCATGTAGGGACTTGGGCTAGCAGGCTACATATAAAAATGATAGAATTAATGGTAAATGAAGCATTGGAATGGGTGTGAGATGACATGATGTATTTTTGGCTTCTGTACCAACATACTACTGGAGGCAGTTAGCATATCAGGTACCTACCTGGTTTGGATTCAGTCTGCATTCTTCTGGACTATCAATTGGACATATGACTGCCTTACTATCCTCATTCCCATTGCTTTTACGAATTACGTCATATTACTGGAATCATTAGTGGTAGAGTCCATTTGAAATGTGATGGCACACAGTGACGCATGGGAGGGGAAGTGAAGGGGAAACTGGTGAGTGGAGTGGGTAGCCAGTACTCTCCACACTATCTCGGAACATGGTGTATCCAGCATTACTACCGTTGATGCGCACACCTTGGTTGCCGGTAGTTGACTGAACTAATGCCCCTGCCGATTTAAATGGACTCGTCTCTTTCGCCAGAAGACGAAATCTTGTTTCTGCGCATGTGCCATCACATTTCAAATGCAGTCTACTAAGCGTAATGTTGTGTAGCCTACTCAGGATGTTGGCTTTGACCTTGCCAGTAGTTTTGCAGGAGAAAGGCCAACCACCATGGGTTGATTACAAATAACTGACATATTCACATTAAAAGTGCTTTGGACTAAAGTGCAGTTGGGTTTTGTGGGGTCAAGTTAATTCATGGGATAGAATTTTGTGTTGTGTTCTGCCTGGTTAGAGGTTAGCTGCACTTCAGACCTTCTGTAAACGGAACACATAAAGAGTGGCAACCAGTGGAAAGTGATAGAGACTTGTGTTTTTGACAAGATACCTGTGTTTTCTCGGCAAGCTAGCTTGGAGAAAAGGGATCACCCCCGTGTTGTCATAGCCAAAGATTACGATCAGTACCATCATCAGTAATTCAGCATTCACAGTTTCTCTCCATATATATATATATATATATATATATCATTTACAGGATTACAAATGCACCAATTGCAGACATCTGTATTATCTGGGCAGTTTGTGAAGATGATAAAGTTAGGGGGTTCATTGTGGACAGAAAATCAAAAGGGCTAGAGACTCCCAGAATTGAAGGAAAATTCTCTCTACGTATATCAAGCACAGGACTGATTCATATGGATGATGTGGTAATACCTGAAGAAAACCTCTTGCCAAATGCAGAAGGTTTGAAGGTAAGATATCACAGTACATTGCAGTGCCATATAGAGACCCAACTTTAAAGATGCACAGTGTGAGCTTGTCCTGGTATTGCTTTACTCTTTTCTGGCATTTTCTGTTCATTGCTGGCAAAAGGTATGTATCATATTTCACCAAATTTCATGTTCTCTCCAATTTATCAGTAATTAAATGTTAAATAAAAAATTTGCTCATCAGTTTCTTTGAATTATTGAATGCTGTATGAGTACAGTTGGCGGCTCTTTGTACAGACTTTTATTATGATATTTGTATTCATGTGAATATGACAGTCATTTATTCTAGAAATATTTGGATGAAAAGTAAGTGTGCACTGTATAGTAATTTGTATTTAGTCAGGTTGCCTTATAATGCATCAAACTGTATTGCTGTATTCATTTGGGTCTGAATGACAGATTTTTTTAAGCAGAAATATGTTTGTTTCTAATTCACCAAATATTCAGATATATCAGGAGCTATTTCACATAAATAATAAAATAGTTTTTGCTTGTATTCCTTGTTATGAATCCTGTCTTTGCAGGTCTGTATGTTTTGCTGATTTGAATTAAACCATACTCCTTACATTTATGCCCTTTGCTTTCAAAGTTTCCATTAAAAAAATCTCCTCACACTTTGCTTTTTTAAGGTTTTCTCAGTGGACGTGCTTTTACCAACATTCCACTAGAAAAATATTTATTGGAAGTAAAATGTGAGAAATTCCTGTAAATGAATTTGGTTCTCAGCCTGATGTGAAAGGTCAAGGCATGTGCTTACTTGCAGAAATGTAATCTGAGTGGTCATACAAAGCAAATTGTTGGTACATAATTTTACTTTAGTAGTTTGGTATATGCTATGACTTTTGTAATAACCGATGTGACTCTTATTTACAGCGTTCATGAAAACACATGTTCTCAATTACTATTCCCTCATAGGGGCCCTTTGGATGCCTGAACAATGCACGATATGGTATTGCATGGGGTGCTCTTGGTGCTGCAGAGTTCTGTATGAAAATGGCTCGACAATACACACTGGACCGCACTCAGTTTGACCGACCGCTTGCAGCCAATCAGCTGATACAGAAGAAACTTGCTGACATGTTGCAAGAAATCAGTATTGGGCTACAAGCTTGCCTTCATGTCGGTCGACTGAAGGAGAAAAATATGTATGTTGATTGACAGGTTTAATGTAGATCTAGCATGTTGGTTTCATTTTACACAATGTTGTAAAATCTTGTTCAGGTACATAGATGCATATTAAAGATTGCCACTCATTTCTTGCATATAGGAAGAGCTGGTTGCAATCACGGGACAGAAAAAGAAGTTTTAACCAGAATGTATACACTTATACATCAAATGTCATCAGCATGAGATAAAACTGGGAACTTCACCAATACAAATTATACAGAAATGACAAGATAACAAAATTCATATCCCCTTGTAGGTAAAGTTAAATTAATAAAACAGACACTACAAACACCTAAGAAGTTAGAATAAAGTATGGATAAAGAAACAACTAAACTTCCAGTTATGTGGGATGACTGGACTGATTTATACAATGTAGAAATAGAAGGCAGTTGGATGTATTGAGCTGCAATTAGTGGGCCAGATTAAACCAAACTGCCCTGTAACTTGCTGCTAAGCAGAATCCATGAGGTACCAATTAGCACACTGGCTGGTTTATGGGATTTCTCACACTAGCTGATTAGGGCCCTTTATATCCACTGGCAGAAACAAGTCAGTTACAGAAATACTGTGTTTGAAGAAACCCAAGATGACGGACAGTGCCGAAAATAATGACCGTTTGTGTTGTAACACACAGCAGTAATTGTCAGAAACTTTTGTATTTAGCTCACGTCAATTGATATGTGTTGAACACTTTGTGCCATAATAACTCGTAGTTGTGAGCACATTGGAAGGGCCAAACATGTACTGCAGATGCCTTGCCATATCTTTTCCTGGTAGTTACACCCTTCTTTGGGGCATTTATATAGCATTATGATGTTAGGCAATATGTCACCAAAAAGGATTTAAGTAATTAATTCAGGGTTTCTTAACCACTTGGTTGTTGTCATTGAAAATGGACTGCACACCAATAACAGAATAATAAACAGACTAAATGGCCACTAAAATACATACTAGCAAATGTATTAATGATTTATTTAGCAACTTACAGTATATGTTAAATGGACTAAATTGTGCATTAGTTGTGGACATATTGCTTGTGGGAACTTATATGCATCTAGTGGATATAGGAGCATCAATTTTCCATCTTAGTTTCTCCATATGGTACCACTGCACAGTGGATATTACACTTAGGTGCTTTCACCTCCCGTGGTAAATGGAGAATTATGTTCCACACTGAAATTCCTGTAAGATTTTAATAAGAAAATTAGATGCAACTTTATTTTCTATTGCAGGTTTTATGGTCTGCATGACTAGTTTCTCAGCAGGGTTAGATATTGCCATTTGAACCACTATGTCCAGACCAAGTCTGGAGCCCACCAACTTCCTGTCCAGCAGGTACTGGGTACTCTTTGCCTGGGTTTAGAGGAACCAGAGCATAATCTGACTGCTCACTTCCATCCATTGCCCAAGTTAAGAATACTTGGAGCTTCATTAGCATTTCCCTTTATGTATACATAATGTGGTGTTAAAACACAGAACAAATTTATGTTTTAAAAGGTTAAATGGCCACTAAAATACAGAGTATCAAATGGATTAATAACAATTTATTAAACAAGTAATTACTTCCGGTGTTTACAGGATAACACCAGAAATGATCTCCATTTTAAAACGTAATTCAACGGGCAAAGCATTGGAAATTGCACGGACAGCTCGTGATATGCTGGGAGGAAATGGTATTTCAGATGAATATCATGTAATTCGCCATGTTTTGAACCTTGAAGCAGTGAATACTTATGAAGGTAATCACCATATAGGACATTTCCAAAACAATTTGTAGTACTTGAATGCACTCACCACTGGAACCTAATTTGATCTACTTCCTATCCTCATGGTTACTCTCCTTAAAGACCCATTTATACAGTAAAACTTACTTATATTTTTATTTCCCTGAACATCTTTTTTTTTTTATTCAGACAGTTACTTTTTTATAAATAAATAAATATGGTAAAATACATACCCAATATATTTAAGTAAAGATCCATATTATTCCATATATGGCACTACAGCCCCTTCCGGGCCTTGGCCTCCCTCATAAGACGCCTCCATTCGTCCCTATTTTCAGCTCTCCTCCTCCATCTTCTTATCCCCAGCAGCTGTAATGCATCCCTCTGGACCACATCTGCCTATCTGGTTAAGTAGAGATCACATGCCAGCAAATTGTGTCCCTTATGGACACAACTTTTACTAAACAGTATACAGTTTGAGATAATATTCTGAAATTTTTTCCAATTCCATCCTTCTGATCTCATTATTATTCTAATCATTTGGTTTTTGCAATAACCAGTGTTCTTCACTCAGAGTAATATTTCATACTTTATAGCAATGTTTATGGAAGCCATCCTGTTGTGTGTATTACTAAACAAACCACACTTATTCACTCAAACACAACATGGGTTTATCTTGATTCAGTTGATTACCTTTACTTGTATGCTACATGGTTGCAGCTTGTATTGTATATTGTATATTTTATGTTTTAACATTATGAAAATAGTGACTATAACAAAGGAGCCCCTTAGATTTTATCTTCCTTCATAAGGTTTTTGTATTAACATGCCTGAGGATGGCCACAGTACATGCCAAAACATGTAGCATGCATGTAAGGTAACTGCTTGAATTAAAATACACCTTTGTTGGACTGAATAAGTGTAGTTTGTTTAATCACACTGTACATTCTTATACAGCAGCTGACTGGTGTGTTCTTTTTCATGTTACTGTTGTGAACTGCTGTTGATGATTGGTACATTTTTGTTTGTTGCAGGTACCCACGACATCCACGCATTGGTGCTGGGTAGAGCCATCACTGGTATATCAGCATTCAGCTGAAATGGCTCCTCTTATAATCCTTCATAATAATATGTGTACATGTTTTGCGAAGCCTTTATACATTATGTTACATATATTGTTTTCAGCTAAAAGTGTGCCTTACATTTCTGTCCCAATCGTTTCTTGGAATTGTAGTACATTCTGAATTTATCAAGAAAAGTGTGGATGATGAAAGGTAACTAATACATATTTTATTATTCTCTAAATAAATATATTAGAGTTAATGTGTTAGTAGATTTTGATATAAATCTGGTGGTTGTACATCAGCTTCTCAACATAGTGGACCAATTTAAGTCCCAAAACTGTCCACATGGTATTTGTGGTGGGCATGCTACTTATTGTTGTTGTTGTTGTTGTTGT
>Ga0131853_10009917_pt1 | contig 17437 bp, 6 predicted proteins | sample TergutLab28metaG_FD_92764 | JGI IMG/M metagenome (GOLD analysis project Ga0131853, IMG submission 92764) | Labiotermes labralis P1 segment gut microbial communities from Petit-Saut dam, French Guiana - Lab288 P1 (version 2) (version 2) | ecosystem: Host-associated > Arthropoda: Insects >... | reverse complement strand
CACCAAGACCCTATATGCCCCCTCTCCTCACCCATACATGCCAAATGCCCAGCCCATCTCATTCTTCTTGATGTTATCACCTGCACAATATTGGGTGAGGAGTACAAATCATTTAGCTCCTCGTTATGCAGTTTCCTCCATTTCCCTGTTACCTCATCCCTCCTAGGTCCAAATATTCTGAAGTCCTACTGAGAAAATTTGTTACATGTAGTTCTGTGAGACCTGAGTCGTGAGCTGTTCAAGAGAAGTACAATACTGTCTGATAATGGCACAACCGTAGCTACCGTGTGACTTAGACACATAGCTCATGTCTCACCGAAAAGCTTGTACTTTATCACCCAGCCTCTTCCTAGGCAATTGCAGTTGTCTGGCTGTCCCTCGGAGCTGCCTTCTTTAATTGTAACATTCATATGGCTGCACAGACCATATGAAATAGAAGCTTTATGGCAATCCTAACCACAGTTGAAATCAAAATTTTGAACATCACCTTTTTCCTGGATTTGATGCCATGTGATCTCATAGAGGTTTATTGCCTCATATTTAGGATATAACATGAAGCCACATCAGGAAAGTCAGTTTAAAAGACAGGAACAGAGGAAGGGGACACAGTGCTGTGTGAGAGTTGGTGAAAGCCTGTTGACCTGGGATAGTTGGGGTAGAAACAAATAGATGAAACTAGGAAAAAAGCAGAAGTCTATATCTCCTATCCCTGCATCTTAATTTGAATTTTCACATGTTGTGTTCTCATTCTTGTACAGAGAAAGTATATTCGTCTCAAATATTACAAAATTTTTATCAGACAATGTGTTGTCATATCCGAAAAGGCAATCTAGTTAATTGCCGCTGTGAGGGAAACAGATGCTGCTAAGTTTTAAAGTCTGATTTTTTCTGTATGTACCGCCCACCCCCTTGTTGTACCAGAGTGGATTATGTGTGGAGCTGTACCTCTCCCTTCCCCTTGAGCCCACTTGGCATGTAACGTGACAGCCTTTAGCTGTCACATGTCTCACCAAGTTGTGTTACAACGCTGCAGTAAAGCATAATGTAGTACACTTAGTGGTTATTAAGGTGGAAAAGAAACCGTCACATCTCAGAAAACCATATTATTAATGTTTACCACCATGAAAACCTTCAACATCATAGAAGTTATTCTGAAGGACAATTTGCTACATATTTTTATTTCAGTACTTCACTTTTGCATGCTGTACAGTGTATTCTTAATTTTTTTTATTTTCTATTGCATATTGTTTTTGACATATTCTGTGAGCTGCTTCCTGCCTGTGTTGTGTGTGATATATTCAGCAATTTGCTATTCCTTTACATTGCTCTTATTTCAGTCCCTGAGTGATCATAGATGAGAGTTGTGACTCTTCAACCCTACTAGATGTATGTGGTGAAAATACAGCTGAATTTGGAATTTCAGGTGTAAAAGTGAATGAGCTGTACCAATGTGGGAAATGTTTGCATCATGGAGATGGTTAAGATATGAAAGCAGTAAGGTAGTCTGTAGTTTTGTTTCTGGATGTCATGTGGGTAAATGTAGCATTCTGATTTTCAGCTACAGTAATTATGTTGGGATATGTCTTAATAGCATTTTTTTTCCCCAAGTGTTTTATCTGTGCCTCTGTGTTTTTACAGATTTTCCTGGTGAAAGCAAGTTTTCTCATTCTGAATTTATTTGTGGGTTCCGTAATAAAGTTATGACGAAAGGTGGTAGTAATCAGAAGGCTGTGGGTCATCAGCAACCTGACTTGCCTGCACCAGGATCACATTGCTGTCCCAGATGTGGCAATATTTATTGTCGAAAAGGAAGCCTGCAGCATCACTTGAAGTGGGAGTGTGGCAAAGATCCTGGCTTTGTTTGTTCCTACTGTCCATTTGCCACAAAACACAAGTCATCTCTACAGAGACACACTTGGAGACGGCACGAAGACAAAATTTCCCATACCATCATCTAAGTTATTCATTCTTAGCTGCATTTTGGTGAGCAGCTGTAAGTTTTATCTTCAGGTATCATCTCCTAAACTATGAGCCTGATCTGATTGAAACTCATTGTGAGTGAACTACACTAAATGTTGTCAATTCATGTCACTGTGATTTAGTTTGGTTTATTTTAAATATCTAAATACTTGGGGCACTAATTAACTCATGTATGAGTGTGTCATGATGGCCTTTGATTTTGATAAATTCTGATGTAAGACTATGTACTTGTTCTTTAAATGTAATTAATTTTAATGTATTGTAATGCACACATTGAATAGCAACCTAAATACTCACCACAGAGAAATGATGTGAATGAAGTTTCTTTCTAGGTATCTAGCACACACCTGCTGAATCTTATGTGTGTTGAAATATCTAGAATACCCATGTTGTCTCTTATATATTTATAGGTATGTGGAACTCACACATGTTGCATTAGTATAGTATAGTATAGTATAGTTCTAGGTATCCAGAACATCCACATGTTATTTCTCAAATATTAAAAGTTTCTGATTGTGACAGGCTCCCAATGCAAGAATGGTAACTTGTTAAATGTGTGCCATTAAAAGTGTTGTCAAAGATCGTATGATTACCTGTAACATAGCTTATGTGTACAGAGTTTACATTGTCGCACAAGTCATTAGTGTTATGGGAAAAGTCATTAACTGGCATTTTAGCAAAATCGTGCTCAATAGCTCATAAAACTCTTTTCATTTTATTTGTATAATGGTTAATTTAAGTGATAAAATGTGCACAAAGCTGTAGTTGAACTTGTATATTAATTGAAGTATAAAAATATAATTTTCCATAAATGGTAAAATTAGTCTGTCCTATAGTTCTCTAAAATGCAGCCAGTGACTTCTGCCCTTAGGACCAACAGTGTATTGTTAGGTAGTAGAGTCTTTTCATGTGCAGAAACAACATGCTTTTGTAATACTACCGTTTCCTAGTGTGCTCTTTCCTGTTCGTCATCACCACACATTAGTGGTGGTGTGATTTGCTGTCATGTGAATTGTTTCTGAATGTAATACTTTTGGCATTTTGTGTTAGCCAGTGGACCACACTGAGAAGTACTGTGATCCTCAGGTTGCATATCTCTGCATTGGCTTCTTTATTGATTGTGCTTTATGAAACACTTGAGCATCCTTGTCATTCTCAATGTGCCGCCAAATGAATAGGTTACGAAATTTCTTACAACTGGGTTTTGTATTTTCCATTTCTGTTTACCCATTTTTGAGCCAGCATTCTTCTTATTATTGTAGGATCTTGTTCAGGATTACCTGATTGCTAGGCATTGTCCATCATCTCATTTTAAAAAATTGTATGTGACATTTTGGCACCACAGTAGCTGTTCCTGTCCTCAGGTTACAGGGTTGCCAGGAACTTACTTGGTTGTGACCAACAGAAAGCGTATCCTCAAGTAACTCTTCCTTTTTTTGAATATCAGCTGATGGACAAGTCCAGGAACCTAACATTCCTAAGTGTAATATATCTTTCTTGGAAACTTTTGCAATTTAATATAAGGGTGTTTTGTCAGTTGCAGTGTATGATTTCAGAATATTAGCTTTCACAGAAATTTGTGAGTTTTTGAACTTATTAAATGCAATGAGTATTAAAATTATTGCATTTTAAAAGGCTTATTTGTATTTCAAAAAATTTGAATCTTACTGTAATAAAATAAAATGTTGTAAATTTGAATGTTAGTTCAGTATATCCCAATATTATCTTGCCCAAAATGTGAGAGTGCTTTATGTGTAATTTGAGGTTGGTGTGACGGTAACTCTGAAGCAAGTGACTCAGGTCTTCCGGGTTGTGACACTGTGTTGCTGGGGGATTGGTTCCCCACATTTTCAACCAACACTGTGCTTTCACCATGATTGGTCAAGCAGTCCAAGACCGCTTAACTTTCAAAGCATTGGGAACCACTCACCAATTGATATGATATCACATCTCAGAAAACCTGAATCCTCAGCACTACCACCAATCTGAGAACTTTAAATTTAGGAGATTTCTTTGTTTGAGTTGTTGGTATAAGTTTATCAAGCTACACGGTGTCACGTTCCAGAAGGAGCTCTTGATAATACAACATATTCACAATAGATGTTCTGTCATGCATCAGGTGGAGTTATGGGTGTCCTTTTGCCATATTATTATTTCGTTGATTAGCGGCAGAAGGACAATAAAAATATCATTTCTTCTGGGATGTTAAATTGTGTCTTGGGTATACTCTGAAAATGAAGGTACTGCAATCCTTCATGTCAGGAGCTGTTTACCAAACACAACACTGTTACATCCAAGAAGATTTTAATATCCTCCAAAACTGCTATAAGAACCCAAAGTTTTGCATCAAACAACAAATGTAAATCATATATTCTCCATATAATTTTCCTGTTTAAAAATGTTTGTGTAAGTTTGTGTTATAAATAGATACTGAGCAGTGGTTTTATTCTTCAATGGGTAAACACTGAGAGTGGTTTTGCTCTTTCTATATTGTTTATTTTGTATGAACATTTGTGACAGTTTATTGGTATGATATAAGCAAAACATTTATTTAAAATGCTTTTCCATTAACATGTTTTTTTTTTATTTCTATAGAATTTGCAGGTTATGACCTCAAATCCTCTTACTGTGGACAAGACCATGGATTGCATAACAGTAAAAGAGAAAGAATTTGGAATCAGATCTTCATCACCAAACAAGAACCAGATATGGCTGCAATAGAGGCTCATTGTTGTCGTAAATGTGGCAAAGCTTATACTCGGAAAGGAAATCTACAAAGACATTTGAGCTGGGAATGTGGCAAAGAACCTCACCAAAAATGTCCATATTGTCTATATGCTACCTACCGCAAGTCAAATGTTCAGGAACACATTCGAAGACGACATAAGAACATGAAAAATATTGGTTGACACCCTGTATCTAATAGTTTAAGGGCATTTAGTGGGACTTAACACTATAATCCTGGTTACCGTAGAAAAAAAAACACTATATTTCTTAAATACTCAGTTTCTTTCCTTCAGGTGGAAGACATATGAATAAACCACTAATTATTATGTTGGACTCCTAACTGTATGGAGCACAGTAAGTCTGTGTGAGGGCCAGGGAGAGTAGAAATTTCTCAATGCTCTTTCCACCTGAAGTTTCAAATGGGAGCCATTTTAGAAAAGTTGTGGTCTTTATGGAAGGTATTAGAATAATGGACAAAGTAAAAATAAGTTTCCTTCAATGCTGTCTCATGCCATCACCAAGTAACTTTACATTTGATGATTCCATTCTTCTGGGATGTGATGCTGCATCACTGGGTAATTGGCTTCTGACATTTTGGGCCTTGAAGCTGATACCAATATATCTAGTACCAATTACCCATTGATGTGATATCATTTCCCAGAAAAATTGAATTGTCAGCAACACCACTGTAAAAGGTAGAAACTTGCACTTTCCAACTGACCATATATTACCGTAAAAGGGGTGCTGCACTCTGGATGTTGTACATTGTCTTATATATGTTTTATATACATGTCTTGGAATGTGGAACTTCTCCTGTTTTCATGCACTGAATTTTAACTGCACTGGAAGAAGTATGTTACTGTCTGTATTTGTTATGTTAGTGGTAATAGTAGTATAGAGAGTTTCTGTTTTTATCCTGTTTTTTAATATCACAAATAGAATCAATACCGAATATCAGATTAAGAACAGTGATCTACCTCTGTGTGCGAGGAAATGCAACTCAAGTTCAATGTGTTTTAAATATTCTTCGGACAGTGAACAGTCTCCAAAATAATTGTGGTATAGCGAATGAATGAAAGAAATAATTCGCACAAACCATGGATACTAATTGTGTGTGGTTCTGGAACTGCAATGACTGCAAGTTAAAACTATTTGGAAACAGAGAGTCACAAGTGTGGTGTTGATCTTTGACCTTTACTGAGTCCACAAATGAGAAGCAGTGCCACATGTTTTATTAGTAATTGATAACTAATATGGTACATTAAATTTTATGGACAAATTGTGGCAAAAGTGTTAATACTTGGTGATCATTTTTGTTGATCTGTCTATGTAGATTAAATCTTGATGTACCCAAACAATTTCAAACGTAGATTTTACAACAGTTCCACTATTTACTAGTGTTGAATGAAACTCTTTTAGTCATGACTGACTTATTTGAATATTTTGACACCTGCATGTTGTCTTCTCATTAACTATTACTGAAGCAATTTGAACAAATGGATTACATCATAGTGTTCAGGCTGTCAGAACACTTTATTTAGACATGCTTTCCATGTTGCGGTATTGGAACCGGATTGTGGTGGACTGGTTTGCTGGCATTTGAAAGAAATAAACCCCCTCATCATCAGGGTGTCATAACTGACAGCAGACACAGTCCCTCCATTTGTAGCAACATGCAGTTGTCAGAAACTCTGCATTCTGTTTCGTAATTCCGTCAGCTGAAAACTAAAATGTTTTGTAAAGCATATGTGCACTTCTGGTTCATTTCTTTTGGTTGCACTGGAACAGTTGCAGGCATTAAATTTAGTGTTTAAATGATGATTTCATTTTCCTACATGGTATAATGTGTTCTGTGTACATTCGCTATGTTTATGTTCCTTTCATTAGCTTTTTTTTGTTTAATTAATTCTGTAATGTGTGGAAATATACTCTGAGCATTAAAAATTGCTGTGTGGTATTGTATTACCCACGTCTAACACATTCACTGTTTGTTAACCTTATTTTGCATTTCCACATTACTTCGTAATAAGGCATAATGCCATCCTAAACCAAAGACTGTGATAAAAATGTCATGATGAATAACACACATCATGAAAAGTAAAGGTGAGGTTGTGTGTGTGCTTGCTGTGGAAGCACACAGGGGTAGAGGAAGAGCTGTGCTCATTCCTAACATCTGCACTAGTTGAGGGTGACACCCCAGCCTCTTTACCCCTTGGGAAAGAACACACTTTACCCATTGTGTTAAGGTTTGCTGGTTCCATGAACCAATCTTGACATTTTCAGGGAACAGATGATTTCTTGCCCTCACTGGGAATTGAACTGTGAATTTACCAGTCTGTGCCTTACTGTATTGCATTGTATTGTAGTGACTACATTGTTGTGGCCCCACTTTCACATCAGTTTTAAAGGAAGTGTCAGCACACAAATTCTTTCTAGAGGCTGAAAAGTAACATCTTGTCTAGCAGAGTAGTCACTTATTGGTTATTAACCAGCGGATGGTACTTCATATTTATGCAGTATGATATAAAGAAAAATAGACAGCTGCACTTGATGAAAACTTCAGTTTGTCAAAGAAAAACAGATTGGATAATAAAGCTTGTATGGGAAGGAGGAAACAAGGTTGAGATGGGCAGGGTATGGCAGGCATGAGAGAGAAGAGAAATGGATAAGTGGCTTTTTGGGGAGGCCTGAAGTAAAGAGACCACTTGGGAGACACAGGCGTAGGTGGAAGAATGATATTAAAATGTATGTTAAAAAAGTAGGTTGACAGATTGTGGACTGCATTAATTTGCCTCTGGATAGGTATGAGAGGTTTTTCTGACTAGCTGAGGAAGGACACTGCTCCGTGGTGTTTGTGGAGGAAAGATGGAGTGAGAATGAAGCGTATTTTGTAATTGAAATCACGTCTGTGAAATAGTATTTGAGTATTTCAACTCCAAATAAAAAAAGAAAATGAAAATCATATGCTGTTTTTGTAATATGCCTGCTCAGTAATTAACCATAAATGGCAGATAATATGTTATAATTTGTAAATTTCATATTTAATAACAACGCTGTATTTTGCATTTTTGTAGAATGGTAGAATATATGACACTTCATTGTTATGCTATTTGTTGATTATTTTCCATGCTTTTGTATTAATTTTTTTGTTTTAATTTTTGCAGGTTTTGCAACTTACCATCTCTCATCCTTGAACACTGGATTTCGTAAAATTAGAGCAGAAAGAGTTTGGAATCGGATCATCATGCAGCAGGAACCGGATGTGGCTCCAACAGTCTCTCATTGTTGTAGTAAATGTGGCAGGGTTTATACTCGGAAAGGAAACCTGCAAAGACATTTGAGCTGGGAATGTGGCAAAGAGCCTCACCAAAAATGCCCATATTGCCCTTACGCTACAAACCGCAAGGAAAGCATTCAGGGACATATTTTTCGACGTCATAAGAACATGCCAAACATTTCATAATCACTTGAAATTATGAGACGATGTTCTTCCTGTTTTACGACAGCGCTGAATAATGCATAATTCTGATATGCTTCATCATACAGCACAAAAATAAGCCTGTAAAAAATGTAATTATTTTGTCCAGTGTGTTGTCAGTCATGAAATGTTCAGTCTTTGGTTAATGCAATGTTTGGGTTCCTTCTTTTCTCGTGTGTCGTAAGGCATTGCCCTATCTTGTGGATACTGTATTATTCTCATTTGGCTTGATGTTGGCTTCAGTATAAAGCCAGATCATGTAGTTGTATTTATATTTTATTAAATAAACTATATCAATTTAAGTGCTTCATTATTTGATTTTCCATAATTTTTTACTTCTCCAATAAAGACGGTTTTCTTAGTCCTTATCAAAATATCAAAATATTTGCCCTGTTGGTGATGCATGTTGAGTATCAGTTCCTTGCTTTCTACAATGGAAGTGTTGATATTGTTCAGGTGTAAAAATTGTTTGAAGATCTGGCAGCCAGACAAATACTCTGGTTGTCAGATAGAAGTGAATTGGTATTGTTTAGGAGTTTGCTTGCCTGTGGTCTTCACCTCTGGTTAGGAAGACGTAATTACCTGCTGGTGTCTGACCACAGGAAAGGAAGATTATGGGGGAGGGGTGGGGGGGAAGGAAGAGGGAGTTAATTTAATAGATGGATTTTTTTTGTTAAATGTACTCAGTGTGTTAATCATGACTGCGAGGTTCACCATTTCCTATGTGCCAGAAATGACCAAATGAGACAGCAGAAAATGCTGGGCTCAAATGCTGAGTGGGAACTCATTTGCTAGCATATGATGAGATGTGAACCAAATTTTTTTGCTTATCTTAATGACTGTTTAGGAGAACTTATTCAATAGTAGTATAGTAGTAAGTGCTGGGCTTGCAGAAACTTACTGTCACTACATTGAAGGTATAAGTTACTTTTACCCTGAAGGTGGAAGCAGTATGTTCTGCAGAATGTTGGTAACTGCATACCAGGTCAAACAGTATTATAACTAAGAAAGTCACTATCCATATAAAAATGTTTGAAATTGTCACACACACACACACACACACACACACACACATATATATATATATATATCATATATCATATCATATCATATCATATCATATATATTTGTGCTGTTTGACTCATTCCTTGCAGAATGTGGTGTTCTGAATGTTCTTATATTAACAGAGTAATGTTGCAATTACAGTACATGGAAAACAAAAGAAAGTGGCCCAGATTAAAAAATAAGATAATAAAAAACAATTTCTTTCTTCTACTCACAGATAAGAGGCTGATGTATGAGTCATGAATCTGTGTCATGTATTTTTAGAGATGAGGTCATTATGATGATTCATTGAGGTTTGGTCTCCTGGTGTCTAATTTCAATAGTGAAATAAACCATTAACTGATTTGCTTCCTAAAGGTGGCCTAATTTATAAAACTGTTGTAGGAAACACAGTTGTAATTGTTCCCAACATTTGTCTCAGAATTACACAGATACATTATTGCTGGTCTCTAAATGTTACCCGCAGCTTATACAATTTTCTACAGTCTACACAGGGTCATTATTTTATGTGACAATGTGCATCCCTACTTTGCTCAGACCATTTTGTGTTACAGCAGGCAGTGTAATGCTCACTGCTGTTCCATGTTGCAGTGAGTCAGGGTCCATGTGCTTTAGCTGAATGCATTGCAGTGAATATTAAGTTCTTACTCACAGTATTTAGAGGAGGTGCTGAAAATATTTTCCTTTGGCTCATTGCCCACCATAGTTTTAAAAGTAATGTGATGGAAAGTGACTAACAACTGTTGTTAGGTAAAATAATGTGCTTATGTTATCATTATCACTAGTAGAACCAATGTTTTGCATAAATGTATGCTTGCAGTGACCACAGCCCGCATCATGAGAGCATATGCATGAGGATTTAACTGCATTACCTGATAGTGTGTGGTAATTACATCTGGTACTGTAAACATGTTCTCATTGAGTCTTAAGATAACCAAGGTCAATTAAACTGAGAATTTGGAAGTTAAAGTCATGAAATACAGTTTAGTATGGAAAAGATACATGCTTATAATATGGCAGATATGAGTTAAAGAGAATGTGTTAAGTGTGAGTAACATGAATGTTGTACCTGACTTTGTTGTGATGTGGATCAACAAGGAAGTTTGTTTCAGAGTGTAACAGCCCCAGTCTGTGTTTGATGTTGTTATTGTGTGGTGTATATTAAAGTTGTTACACCAGATCTCAGCTATTTGTAATCAGCTTCCTCAAGAAACTTAATAAATATTGGTTGTTTAAAAATTGACTCAGATTTGATTTTTAAATGAAACACATTGTTGACTAACATGGATCCTAAGATGTGGTCCATTTCTTTGTCCAAACAGCTTTTTTAATGTTTGAAGTTTGTATTCATATTGTGCTAATATTTTGTCTTGTCCTGAACAAATTACAACTTTATATATTTATGTGTAATTTTTTTTCCCCAAGAATGCGTTTTATTTTCTGATGTGTACCACAGTAGGTATAATAATGAGGTGAATTACATGTAGCAGAGTTCCAATGTGAGAAGTCTTCAAGGAATTAACGAAGTTCTCTGTCTTACACTGCAGGATCTTTAATTAAGAAATTTTATGTTTGATCAAGTGGTCAGTGAAATCTAAATTTGTTAAATCTGAAGATTTATTATTGTGTGTTCACAAAGACTTGTTATTGGACTTTGTTGCGAGTTTGTTAAATCCAGTCTGCTCCTACATACCCTACTTCTCTGACATCTTGATATGATCCTTCCTTAGAAGTTGTGCGTCTCAGTCCGAGCTTGCATATGTTTAAAAGGGGTGAATATGTCAAAGTAGCAGTTTTTAAAAATCATTAAGGACAGGCCTCTATCTTGGAGGTTGATTGTGATGCCAATGCCCTCTCACTGTAAGAAACTGTCATCTTATAAAATCTGAGTCAGAACTTTGGACCTACTGTCTTATTATATGTTTTCTGTGACACAGGAAGGGGCACATGATATGGAAATTGGAATATCAGGAGCCTCTAGAAGGTAAATTAATTGAAATGTGTAGCATTCACTGGATGCAGGAACATGAAGAGTACCAATGAGTGTTGCACACAAACAGGATTGGTACTGTTCTTGTAATGATTTTTCAGAAGAACATAGTGCTTCCATTCTGTTGGTGGAAGAAGGAAGTTTAGAAATATATGTACACTACTACCAGACTACACAGCATTACATCCCTGAAGACGGCGATCTCCATTGTCACCACCAAATAAATAATTGAGAGCCTCAGTTTAAGAATTTTTTTTTTGGTTAGATAAACCCAACTCTGAGGTGGGAAAATTTAATGGAGTATTGAAATTGAATATTAAATGAGAGAAAATGTGGGTGTTTTGTTGTATTATGTAGTTTTGCTGGCTTTATTTCCTTTCAGAGGGCCATTATTTTATCTGACAGCTGTCGGCAGCACTTTCTGGCAGATCATTTATTATATTAACCAAGTCTATGTAGATGACCACCCACACACAAGACAGAGTAGTGGGGTTAAGTGATAAAAAGATAGATGTTGGATGACTGACAGACCGTGTAGAAGGGAAGTAATTCGTAGAACACTTTGTGCAGGTTTAGCTGTATGTTCACTTTGTAGGAGGGAATGTGATTTTTTTGAGAGTCTGTGTATGTTGTGTTGTCAGAGAACATACCTGTGGTTTGTAGATGTATGTGTTAAGTAAATTTAATATATTTACCTTCAGACTTTGTACTGACAGTTTTGGTTTTCTGTTTTTACAGAATTTACAACTTATGAAGCACCATCTTCATACTATGATGCAGGCAAGGAATTGTTTGAAGCAGGACTGAAAACTGTCTGGAACACAAACTTTACCAATCAGCTGCGAGCAGTTACTTCTACAGATTGTAAAGGCTTATCTCATTCTTGTCCTAATTGTGGCAAAGCATATTCTTGGAAATCAAATCTAACCAGACATTTGAGGTTAGAATGTGGGAAAGCACCTCAACAGCAGTGTCCATATTGTCCCTACATCACAAATCACAAGTGTGTTCTGCAGAAACATATACAGCGACATCATAAGGATATGCCCAATATCCCGTAGACTCTGTGACAACAACATTATCCAGACTCAGAAATGCATACACTGTATGTATACAATTGTGGACATTGGTACTCATTGTGACTCTTCACATTGCAAAAAACCATATAATTGTTTCAAGAATGAAGGAAGTAGTATGCACCAAACTGCAGAACAGATGTGTCTGTCATAGATCATGTTAAGTTATCAGCAAATACTGCCACCAGGAGGTGCAGATTTCAAATATTTGAAATGACATATTTTTCAAAAATCAAATCTTTGTTTGGCAATATTATCTAGATAGTGCATGTACAATGATGAAAATCATAAACATAGAAAATATATAAATATATATTTTTTCATCGTAATAAAGGGGCTAAGAACTTAGCCTAATATAATTATAATGTACTTATTTCTGTAGCATTGTGTATGTAGTTTATTTTGAAGTTTTTTACTGTAAAACAAGGAAAGTTTTTCACTGACTTCATAACACAGTGTGTGAACATACTGTATTGATGGTATGCTTCATCAGTAGTTCAGTATTTATCAGTAATATTAAAGGAAGCCCCATTTTGTGTTATTCATCTCTGTTACATAGGACATTAGAAAGAACAGATCTGCTTGCATATGGGAAGAAACCTAGACTCACTTTGGAGTCAGCTGGCTTAGAATGGGGATAAATGGTCAGCTGTTGTAAAAGTGATAATGAAACTTTGAGTTCCATGAAATCTGGGGGAATTTCTTTGCTGTGTGAATTGCTTGCAGCTCAGGTCTGTGTTCTCTGGGGATGTGACATGGCATCCAATCCCAGAAGGACAAAGATCTCAGCTACACTGCTGTGAAAGCCTAAACACTGGCATCATATTAGCTTCTCAAGAAGGGCTACTCCATGAAATGAGTAGTATGTATTATGGTGGTGCATGTTGTAGTAGTTATGTTGGTTAATGTAATTACTGTACAGTGATATTGATTGATGTCTGTATGCTTACTTTGTTATTTGTCTCTTTTATTTTCACAGACTTTCCTACCCTCCAAGTTCCACCATCTTATACATCTGAAATATGGTTCTCCAATAGTGGATGGATGACATCCAATCAGAAACAAACATCATCTGATTTGCATTATTGTCCAAGCTGTGGAAAGGTGTATTCTTGGAGGAAAAATCTGCAAAGACATTTAAGTTTGGAATGTGGGAAACAACCTCACCAGTGTTGCCCATACTGTTCGTATGTTACGAATCATAAGTCAAGTGTACAGAAACATATTCGACGTGTCCATAAAAATATGCCAAATATTCCTTAGACTCTTAAAAACAATGATGAAAAATTATCTTTCCTTAATATTGATTATATTTCAAAGGCATTTCTTTTATAGTGTGATACAAGATGAATCAGAATGTGTATATTTTAAGTATTTATGTAGAGGTTATGTGTGTATTGTTTGAAAAATTATCTTTCTTTAATATTGATTATATTTCAAAGGCATTTCTTTTATAGTGTGATACAAGATGAATAAGAACGTGTATCTTTTTAAGTATGCATGTAGAGATTGTGTGTGTATTGTTTGAGGTAAGAATAGTACTCTCTACGATACAACAATGTAAAAGTTATATCAAATTATAGTGCCACATCTCAAAATACCAATATCTTGGTACTGGCTGCTTTGAGAAAGTTAAATCTCACAATGCTTTGGAGGCTGACCCTGTATTAAGATGAAGAAATTATAATGGGGTATCATCAGGTAAGAAATAAGATCGTAGTGGAGGTGGTGGTGCGAAATGCTTTGGACCTTCCATTGAATATTCTATTCTGAAGGAAATGACTTGCTTTTACAGCCAACTTTTTAGAAACGTATCTGGGGATACAGATTAGCTCCATCTGATTGGTACAACAGAATGGGTTATTATACTGTACCTGAAGATGAAGCAGCATGAGTTTATGAAACATATTTTTCTGTAATGAAAACAAGGCCATGGGAAATTTCTAATGTATGTGTGAATTAAGTAATATGCCTTTGTTACAAAATTTTAAACTTAGAATTTTTGGGGGTGGGGGTGACCAGAGTGAAAGTGGTATTTTTAAATTGGTATGTTTCACATAAGTTATTAGACGTCACCTTCCATGTGCGTGATTAATTACTCTGAAGAGGGCAAGTAAAGTCACAGAGACACAAACCACTGAGCCAGCAAGGTGCATGCTGGATAACTTGCAATAAAAAAAAAGTGTATGTCTGTGATGTCAGAAGAGGCATGAGTTGAAAACCATTGTTAATGAGATACTGTATCATTAAATTCTCTGCATTGGAAGGATCAGGTATAAGTTAAGTTCTGTCACAACATGGCAGTAGTTTACTTTCAGTGGTGTTATGAAATGTTGAGTGTGTTACATGTAAATGTATGTGATTGTAAAAATTAAGTCAGTTTAACATGGCTAATTTCCTGATTACAATCTGTTACACTCACCTGAAGTTGTTTTTATTCTCCAGAAAACTTTTGATTAGTGAATCTTATGCGTATTGGACCGTGCATCATCTTGATATTTGAATAAAGTTTGACCAACTAGATGACACTTGCTTTATTATTTACTGCTCAACATGTTTCAGATGTTAATACATCCATCTTCAGGAGCTTGCGACTACTTGTTGCGTTGTGTAGGCTTTTAATTTATTTATCTAGTGGTAAGTGCTATACCTATATTATGTGTCGCGTGTGGCTCTGAGTGAGTGTGTTCCTGCAAGCGTGTGGTGTCCTGTAGTAACACACAAAACCTCTATCATTACAGCCTACACAACGCAACAAGTAGTCGCAAGCTCCTGAACATGGATGTATTAACATCTGAAACATGTTGAGCAGTAAATAATAAAGCAAGTGTCATCTAGTGGGTCAACCTTTATTCAAATATTTGATTAGTGACTTAACTCTTTTTTCCATAACATTACAGACTTTTTTTTTTGGAAGTTTCAGAAACACTTGTATTGCCAGGTATATCTTTACTTGTGTTAAGTAATAAAGGATATAATGTGGGCCGGGTAGCTCAGACGGTATAGCAACTGACTACAGGCTGGACGGTCTGGGTTCGAATCCCGGTGGGGACGAGATTTTCCACCTGTCTGGACTGGCCCTGGGACCCACCCAACCTCCTGTAAAATGGGTACCAGCTCTATCCCGGGGGCAAAGTGCAACCGGGGCATGCGCCTGTAACGGGATCACTTTACCTTTGCTTTTAATAAAGGATATAATGTTACATGACACTAATGCATTAAATACAAATGAATTACATTAATTTGCTGGCAGGTTTCAATCTGCCTTGATAACTGAGGCCGGTTGGAAGCATTCACCCTTTTCAACACAAGTACGAGTTGTTGTAACGGAAAGTGTCCCCTGTAGATTGTATGTGTCAGACAAAATATACGAGTATAGTCAGCTAGGTTTGATGTTTACAACAAATGTGTGCCCTCCAACTTGCCTATTACTACAGTGTCATATTAAATGACAGATATAAAAATTGCGAGCTAAAGAAACAATAATTGTGAAAAGCATTATCAAAATAGAACATGTGTTGTATTCAGAGCAGATATGTTTAGTTATAAATCTTGGTGCATACTAAGATAACATTTTTCAATAATAGTATACATGACAACTATATGACATTTTTATGTAAACTGTGTATGGTAAAAACCTTTGAATCCAATACCATAAAGTAAAAGATTTAATAAATGCTTTAACATGTTACATTTGAGTAATAATTGTAAATACTGTAACGAAATACATCTGATTTGTACAGCAACATAGGTAGAGAATAGAAAAGGTCTTGAGATTTTTACAGTGACTGTTATTGTAATGGCTAATGTAAACTTTTTTAATTTCACATGCAAATCATGTGTAAATGTATTTCCATTATGTTGGATCTGTAGAACTAAGTGTGTTACAATAAAGGAGGGTTATCTTTCACACCCATTTTTGCATATGCAGAGGGTTTGTATTTTATAATTATTGCAAGTGTGGTGCACAGTGGTAATGAACCAGTTTAAGATATCTTTTAATATTTTGTAGGATAGTTTTCCATTGGGCCTCCATAAGGGCCACTGTTAATCTATGTGGTTACGGATTTATATAACAACAGTAGTGAAGATTTGAGACTTTATAGCAGAAGGAGGCAGCATGTCCCTCTGAAACATTGGTATCCACCAGTAAGACTACACTGTGTCACTGTCCAGAAGTTTTCATCTGAACAGTAGGTAAAGTTTGAAAGAGACATATGAACATATCGTTTTGTTTTATTGCCAGTCACAAAACTATCCAGTCAGATGTAGTGTCATACATACAGAAGCATCAACTATATTGTCAGTAGTCAGTGACATAATGTTTGCCTTCTAATTTATGTTTTTTTGTTTTTTACAGAAATACCCACTTATCAACCCTCATCATCTTGTTTTGGTGCAATAAAGGAAGTGCTTGATACTGGGATAGAAACTGGCTGGAATACAGATTTTGCCAATCTGCTGCTTCCAACAGCTCCAGTAGAGTCTCATGGATCAAGCCATTCTTGTACTAACTGTGGCAAGACATACGTATGGAGGACTAATCTCAACAGACATATGAAACTGGAATGTGGCAAAATTCCTCAACAGCAGTGTCCATACTGTCCATATGTTAGCAACCACAAATCAAATGTTAAAAAACACATTCGTAGGTTACATAAGGATATGCCCAACATATAATACATGAAAAGCAGGGAAGAGGTGTAATGTTTGAAGTAAGCAGGGATGTAATTTTGATAATTATCTACATCTGTGCATGGACATGCCCTGTAATTTGTATCACAAAGGTTATTTAAATTTGAAGGAGTGCAGTAACTTTGCACAAATTGAAGATTTTGATTATGATACCATGTAGTCTGGTAGGTTTGCACCAACATTTCCTTCTCAAGGATGAAGGCACTATATTTCTGAGATATGCTGGTATCCATTGCCAGACTAATTGGTATCATGACTCAGAAGGGTGCAATACAAGTATTGACTGCTGTGTGGAAATTGCAGATCATATATATACAGGGTGTCCCAGGAGGAAAGGACCTAACTTCGGGAGAGTGTTCCTTAGGTCAAACTATACCGATATAACCCAAAACACCTATATCCAAAGTTCAATGGTTACGGAGATAT
>Ga0131853_10009916_pt1 | contig 17438 bp, 13 predicted proteins | sample TergutLab28metaG_FD_92764 | JGI IMG/M metagenome (GOLD analysis project Ga0131853, IMG submission 92764) | Labiotermes labralis P1 segment gut microbial communities from Petit-Saut dam, French Guiana - Lab288 P1 (version 2) (version 2) | ecosystem: Host-associated > Arthropoda: Insects >... | reverse complement strand
TAACCCATTTTTACACGACCCATTTCAATGATTTCTACTCTGAGCCACATTAATATTGTCCACTCCTACATAACCCATTTTTACACGACCCATTTCAATGATTTCTACTCTGAGCCACATTAAATATTGTCCACTCTTACATAACCCATTTTTACTCGACCCATCCATTTCAATACTTACACTTCGGTCTGTCCAATACAACTGTGATATGATGAACCCGCACATTAATTTAGAACGATAAATTGCGAGAAGCTGTATGACCTTCATCTGTCCTTTCCAAGCGACCCAGTTGCGTCGTAGTATAAAATACACTTAGTAAGTTGTTTGTACATAGCAGCAGCCAATAAACACCTGTGCGCTGTCGTGATCTCCACATAAAGCTCATTACGTGGTATTAGGAAGACCTTGACGACATATTCTCTTCTTCTTAGTAACTGACGAACTTAAATGCAAAAAATTCTTGTTTTGTAATAAGTTTACTATAAAACAAGAATTTGTGCATTAAGTTGGTCAGTTACTAAGATTATACTGAGAAGCACGGTCAGCAAAACATAAAAATATTATTTTCTTTTTCCGTGGACATCAGCAACGTCTTGGCTTTTCCTTTCAGAGTGAGGTTGTCTGCAGGCTAACGTCTATGATGGAATTTTTGTGCCGTATGATGTCATTCGCGAACTGAGGTTGTTATATAACAACCTGACGAGGGAATACGTGTACCTGTCCAAGAGGAAGCAGATCGTAAAATTACGTAAACCGAAAAGACTCATAATTTGTAGTATTTACAGAGTAACAAACCAAGAAGAAATGCGGGTCGAACATTCAGCACGCCAGCCAGGGTTGAGAAAATGTAGCGGTTATGCGAAATTTTAATCAAAATCCGGGTACGTGTCTGATGAACGCCGTAATGCATTGTGGGAAAGAGCGATAATATTCCTTTTGTAGTCTGGCTGCCTCTCCCTGTACGTGCATTTGCCTTCGAAGCATTACAATATACTCTTTGTATTATACTTATCCATGTAATACGATTTGGGGGCCGGAATAGTGCAGTCGGTATGGCGACTCGCTACGGGCTGGAATGTCTGGGGATCGAATTCAGGCGGGGCAAAATTTTTCCGCACCCTCCCAGAGGGACCCTGGAGCCCACCCAGCCTCCTGTTCTATAGGAACCGGGACTCATTCCCGGCGACAAAGCGGCCGCAGCGTGGCGTTGACCACTCACCCCCATCTAGCGCCAAGGTTAAAGAAAGAGTAGAGATACACATCTAATCGCCCTCGGGGCCTTCATGGCCTGTTCTCGTGGATTTTACCTTTTGCTTTAACTTGACGTTTACAATGTGATATGAAAATAAGATTTCTGAAAATTTCTGGTAAAAAACATCCCGTTACAGCCGTATCAGAATCGGAAAGGTCTGACTTGTACGCCACTTTGTTAGTGGCATTATTTAAGTCTCGGTTGGCTCACCGTTGACGGGTGTTCTAACACTGCCCAGACACTTTATATGATAATCACTGGATCGTATACACAGAGCTACTTCCGACCTTTTCCTGCCGTCTTTTTTTTTTCACAAAAATCCCACCCACTGTCCTTACACTGAGCCAGACCAACCCATTCTATGCCTTCCCATCCTATTTCCCGAAGATTCCACTTAATACCATCATCCCATACAGGCCTAGGTCTTCCCAGTTTTCTCTTTCCCTCAGGTTTCGCCCCACTAAAATCCTGCACGAAACTGTCTCTCCCCCACACATGCCACATGCTCCACCCATCTCATTCTTCTTGATTCGATAACACTGTAAATGACAGCGATCTATAGATTTAATTTAACAATTTTTTGTGGCCTCTACGTTAGATAATACTAACAAAAATAATCTAGCATAGCCTTTTTAGCCTAATTAGCTTTGTAACTGTGCAGTTATGTCTGCAATAGACGGGCATTATGGCTAACGGGGTAGGCAAGACATTAAAAAAACTTTTGCAATGTATATGTACTCCAACGTGTACTGCAGTCTCGTTGCGATTAGCAACCTAACAGCACTGTGCTAAATGAGCAACATAAGGATGAGGCTACATGTCGGCCGTCGTACAGTGGAATAAATAATTTAATAAGCGCGATGTTGATGTTGAAGGACAAGCGAAGAGAGAGAGAGAGAGAGAGAGAAACTTTAGGATCCTGTCAGTTGCTAAGGTTATATGGCGATGGCTGTAGATGAAAGGACGAGTATGGGGATTAAGGGAATGATACTGACAGTAGAAAACAGAAGTATTCAGAGAAGAAATGTCCCACTGTCACTTTGTCCAAGGTAAAATGGTACTGGGGCAGGTCTTTCTCCGAGTACATTGATTGTATCTCATTAGTCACATTCCACCAACGATCAGAGTAAATACTGTATTCCCAACAATACAGATCTACTATGGGCGTGTTGCGACACAATCGTCAGACCGAACTGATCGTGTAAGCCAAGGAAGTGAGGTTAAACACGCCTACATTATTTATTCACATGTATTAAACGTATTTTCGTTTCTTTCATATTCTTGTCACACAGAACTTGAAGAGGAAGTTAAATTAGTTACTCAGTTGTGTGAACCTTATAACCTACATTCATAGCGTGCCCTAGACTGAAAGGTACAAATGACTGCCGCGTATGACGTAAGCGTGAATCTTGTCTCCCCACTCCCCCCTCTGCGGCCGGCGCCATCACATGATTCGACACCAACGCCCCCAACAGTTTCGTTATTCTCTTGTTTCTTCAAGCAACCTTCGATTCGCCTCCACGAAATCCTTGAACAAATAATTCGTGCTTTGTTGTTAAACATATTGCGTCATTAAACCCGCTCTCATAGTTGTGCTGCCATTATTGTGTTTGTGTGTGAGCCAGAGTGACATTCTGTTCCACTTGTGTCGCGTTGTGGTCTCATAGCCACAGGCTACAGCAGTCAGTGTGTCGTGCTTGCTTCAACTACGCGGAAGTATATCACAACGTGTCTCAGAAGGCGCCATAAAGTGATCATAAACCAAGTGCGTGTGAGTTTAAAACCATCATAAAACACGAAGGAATCAAATCACAAGTGAACATCTTGCGACAAAGCTATTCTTCAAGCTGCCTCACGCCTTAACCTCAAACACCACTGCTGTAGGTAAGATCACATCCAGAATCAATCTTGAGTGCGTGTAAAACAATCGTAGTACGTAAATGAGCACTAATATTCGTGTAATACCGAGGTGGAGCTTCGCTCCCACGACCTTACACGCTTTCATACATGTTGCTGAGATGTAGGGGCAGAATTACCATGTTTTATCTTGGTGATGATGGCATTTCTTGGTTACTGGCCAGCACACTATAAAGATCTATTCCACGAACTGACCTGTACATGTTTTTCGTTCTAAACTTAACGCTGCTCATCAAAGTATTTATGTAGTACCAAGTCTCCCAGAAACCAATAAGTTAAGTGTTTCCTTCGCCTGCCTTTCGCTTGGTCAGACTAAGACTGTGTCTTGAGTGCTTTCTGTTTATTAATTTCAAGTACAGAATTTCGTAGGCGTTCCCTGTATTGTTCAATGTGCCAGAAAAGAAACTGTAATTGTGATGTATTATACTGGTATATTAATACCTCACCCGTTCTGGTATATTTGTAGAGTGATGTACATATTGTTGACTTCTGAGCAATATAACAGTGTGCTGTATAGAATATAAAATACCAATTTTACTGAACGATCAGAAGTATGAAGTAACCCAATTCTTTAATTCTGCAGTCCATAAAAATGCCAGTTCTGTTTATAAATGTTTCTTTCCCTCGCCTGTTTCTTACATTATATTACATTATCACGACATTTAAAATTACAAGATCATTAGACCCAAACATTATACCATTATACAGTCCTCAACAATTTAGCATATAGTCTAATGCAAATTTATACCACTTTATTATATTTCAACGCTCTTCGTATGATTTAATGTCAAGAGTTAACACCATTACAATGTCGCGGGCGGTAAAGGGGATTGGTGATTGATGAACTGGAAAAACGTAGAAGGAAGACGTTGTGGCTTAATTAAGAAACATATGCCGGCATTTTCGTGGCGAGGCTTATTGAAACCACGGGAAACTTCAAGGCAGCCAGTGCACCGGCGATATTCGACCCCTCAGTCTCTCCAGTTCAAGTCTAGAATGTTACCTTTACACCAGTCGACTTGGTGTTCTGGTGTTGACAGCCCCATTTTACCCCGAGTCCGTGTAGAACGGTGGGACATAGAGGTGACATGGAGCTACTTGCTGCCCTTCAGTAACTTTACAAACTGTAAGGACAGCCAGCAATCATTTAATGGAAACCAAACATCTGTGACGTCACGCTATCTCTGTTTGTGTGTGTGTGTGTGTGTGTGTGTGTTGTCTTTTACAAAGGTGAGCTCGGACTTTCACTCTCGCCGTCTTCAGGTCACTGAGATGCGTGCATACGGCACAGCTGTTGTGTAGTAGTTAGTAGTAAAATTCTCCCCCCATTGACGCAACGCCAATTTCCAAGAACCCTTGAAGGGTTCCCGGTACCGAGACATAACGGTGAGGGTGACCGTATAAAACAATGTAGCGGGTTTTGAGAGGGGAAAGTAACGGTGTCTGATACTGTACAGAGATGGTGGGCGCAGTCTGTGTGGTGTGGACATGTCCTTCTGACACATTTATTTCGGTTGCCAATGAACAACGCGCGAGCCACAGACTGCACGTGTTACAAACTTCATGGTGCATGGGTCATTGCAGTAGAGTCCTTAACTATTCTTATGTAATCTGCATAACATCTGACGGTTTCGCAGTACCGAAGATTCGCTTTTATTATGTATAATTCCAACAGACTGCAGCGACAACAAACATGTATGTTGTAATTGTGAATCTTTCTTTTCAGTGCATTTTTATATAGCAATTATATCTTTAATTTTGCAACTAAAGGCACATGTACAACTGAATATGTGTATTGTTAACTAAAATCTGCTACATGTTTCGGCGCTAACTGCGCCATCATCAGGGAGAAATCTCGTCACCCTCGAAACCATCTGCTTGTTCTAGGAAGTGTGTCATCCCCGTTGTGTGTGTGAGACTAGGAAAAGGTATGTAGTCAAACACAACTTAATCACTGAGGTGTATTTAATGACTGTGATTGAAACTACATGTTTCGGCCTGTATTGGCCATCATCAGGTTGTCTAGGGAACTTAAGGGCTAGCTATAGCTTATGATGATGGCCAGTACAGGCCGAAACATGTAGTTTTTTTCCATCACAGTCATTAAATACATCTTCTTCTTGTAAAGTTGATGATGGCGCAGTGAGCCCCAAAACGTGTAGCATATATTTAGTGAACAAAACAAATATTCAGTTGTACATGTGTTTGTTATCGGTGCACCGTGCATTCTAAAATCTATGCAGTTCACAAACCAAAAAATGCACTGTTTATTAAACTTGGAGAAGTTTTAAAATTTACATTAAAATACACATTAATATCGCTCCTACATGTTTCGTTCTGCGACCATCATCAGGGAGCTTGTACTGCACCTGGCTAAAGTTCTATTTATGTTAAAACACTCGGTACAATTACGTCGTTATATTATGTGGTGATGTGGCAGCGTGTCGTAGAGCGGCGTGTGTGTTGTATGCTGTATAACGTAACATTGAGGCGCGTTCGGCACCCTTGGATGTAGTGGATAAGCAATAAGAATTACGTTTTACATTCATGGTTCCGTGCATCATTATAATTGTTCCAAAATAAACACCAACAAGATGACACTTCTGGACTATCCTTTATTTCACGGTTAGTCGTCCTTCACTCTACATGTTTCTAGCTTCAGGGAGCTCATCATCAGGATTTCACTTTTTCTACACTGTACAGGCAGTCTCTGGCATACTGTATAATCTCTTGCTGTATTCCACCCGTTCTCCTACGTCGGGAACAGAACACGTAGGAGAACGGGTGGAATACAGCAAAAGATTATACAGTATGCCAGAGACTGCCTGTACAGTGTAGAAAAAGTGAAATCCTGATGATGAGCTCCCTGAAGCTCGAAACATGTAGAGTGAAGGACGACTAACCGTGAAATAAAGGATAGTCCAGAAGTGTCATCTTGTTGGTGTTTATTTTGGAACCAGAATTACGTATTCTGAGTTTATGTTTGTAGCCTTCGCAAAGAAATTAAGAGCAGATTAAATTCGCGGAACGTTTGCTACAGTTTGGTCCAGAGCATTTTTCTTCCCGCGTTATCTCTTATGGTGTAAACTATATATTTTTTTAATATTCTCCAGGGGTACTGATAAGTCCCTAGCCCTAACAGGAAGGAAACATGCTACATTCCCCGCGTTTTATGAACTTGGAGGTTCATTGCCACATTCACAAGAGTCCACCACCTGTCCCTACCCTAGCCAAATCAATCCATTCCTCTGCCCCTCACACTTTTGACAGGCGCAGCTTGTTTCCTTCCTGGTCGGGCTAAGGACTTATCAGCACCCCGTTAATATGACCAACAAATGCACAATTATTTGTGCATTTGTTGGTCATAGTACAAAATAATAAAAGATGCACGGTACATGTATTTAAATAATATGGAACTATAATTTTGCTTGTGGTTTTATACGGGTGTGCAGCTTTTTCTCTCATTTTAGGAGAACACAGGCTGGATTGTCAGGCAAGGGCGGTGCTAAGGAACACATTTAGATTTAGAGGGGAAAAGTAACAGCAAACTGGAGGAAATTTTACATTGAGGTGTTCTGCTATTTATACTTCACGCCAAATATTATTCTGGAACTGACATCAAGGACGATGAAATTGTCGGGCGTGTGGTACATATGGGGCACGAGAAAAAAGCAAACAGGGGTTTTGTCACAGAACCTGAAGGAAAGAGACCGCTTGGAAGACATATGTAAATGGGAGATATATTAAAATGGAGCCTCAATAAATAGGCTGGGAAAGCGTGTCGTGGATTAATGTGGGTTAAGCCAGGGACAAATGTGGGGCTTTTGTGAAAGCGGTAATGAATTTTAGGGTTCCTTAAAATCTGGGGAATAGCTCGACTAGCTGAGAAGTGTTGAAGAAGGACTCTGCTCTGTGTAGTTAGTTAGGTATTAGCTTCAACACTGAAGCTGGAGGCAGCAGATTCCTCCGAAGGTGAGAAACTTCAAAGTGATCGCACACAACGTTCGAGTTCCGCAGTAACCTTGTTTGCTGATGTATATTGGACAGTGCATCATTGTGATAGTTGAAGAATAAAAACCCAACTAGATGTCACTTGCTATTTTATTATTTTTCTTATCTGCGCAACATGTTTCGGGCATTATTATGCCCATCTTCAGGAGCTCGCGACTATGCTGTTGACTTACCACATTGGTCGTTTTGTTCTTGGTTTGCTGTGTGCTGGAGATTAGGTGGGGTTGGAGTGGTGTCCGGGCCGGTAAGTCAATAGCATAGTCGCGAGCTCCTGAAGATGGGCATAATAATACCCGAAACATGTTGAGCAGATACAAAACAATAAAATAGCAAGTGACATCTAGTTGGTTTTTTTAATTCTTCAACCTTGTTTGCTTTCGTTCCCAGAGAAGTTTTTGATAAGAAATAAGCATTTCTTCTGGATTTTTTTTAGACCAGAATTTTCGGGACAAGCTACACCGAGGTTAGGTTAAAATCCCATAGTTTTGCGTTACTTATTTCGATATATAGCAGTATAAAAGGAATTGACAAATTTCCTTCAGAACTGAATGTGTCTTCTTTGTTTTGTGGTGAAAATCTTTGTCAAGACTCCCCGTCCAACATCAAAATACCAAGCTAGTTTAGTAGCCGCTGAAGCCAGTGAAATGTCAGACTGTTGACATATGCAACTGCTCTTATAATGACCAGAATAAGGGGTTTTCAAATTATGACACTGCGAGCATGCTTCTAAAAGTGACCAGGCCTAGCATGGGACTTCTTGACCCTTGAAGATGACACGCCGTCGAGAACCACTCACGTAACGATACGACGTCATATCCCAGAAGACCTGTCCATCACTTTACTCCACGCTTACGCATCTTAACACCCGCGACACATTCCTCTCCGAAATAAGACGGCGACTGACAAAACTATTTAATTGTAATTTGTATTGCCCCCCCCTCCCCCCTTGTGTCTCGTGCACGAAGATTGCTGTGCTGTCTGTTTGACTGCAGCGTTTATTTTTAGTTTGGGGCTTCGCCAGTACATTTATACGGCTACAAGAATTCCGGTATGGAAGACGTCTGGGGAAACGCAGTGTCATGAGTTCATGGTGCCCACAATTTTGTGGTAACAACACTAGAACTGTTCAATGTCGCATCATGAAATGAAGTGTGGCTGTTACATAGCGTCGAGCAATGAGCAAATTATGCATATAGTGCCCGTCCTTGACTTACTGTCCTTCACAAACGCAATAATATTCTCTTGAGATCATACTGTGTGTGTGTGTGTGTGTGTCATGTTCACAAAAGCTTGCCGCCATTGGTCCCTCTTCTGAAACCCTTCAACCCGTACACTCACACTCTAATATCCATTTTAATATTGTCACCCCATCGCCCAACCGATTTCCTCCCTTAAAATTTTCCGACTTAAATTTTTCTCACATTCTCCATGCCTTCTACATGCTCTGTCCCCTATCATAGTCCTTGATTTGATTATCCCAATAGTACTTGCTGAGTGGTAAAAAATTATATACTTCTTTCTTACGTCCCATCGTCCTTCTGTGTCGAAACTAGTCTCAACAAACGCGCCTACTTGAATAGCGTATTTAAATAACTATGCCAATATACTCATGCAGATTATGGAATTGTGGTTTTCGTGGGTGTGACACCGCGTAGTTTCGAAAAGAGGCTTCCAGTTTTCTACCTTGAAGATGGAGGCAGTGCGTTCATGTGACATATACCTATCCAACAAGCTACACGGCGTCAGAAGGCAGTAATTTTCATTGTCACCACCGTGAAGTTCTCAAATCTCACACATAGAATATTACATTCTTGACTGTTCGATTTTTTGTAGTGGCAAAGTTTTGTGCTCGTTAAATCCGTTATCTCTAGTAGGCCCAAATATCACGTCAGTTCTCGTTTACGGCCGTGAGTTTGAACAGCGCTATCTCTCTGTACGTTCGTATGGGAATCCAAAAAAAGACAAACACTCAAGTTGAGATTTCCACTCTTCTGGGCTGTCACACAGCGTACATTTGTAGTTACTTTCAAAATGAGACTGAAAAGTTGTCCTGAAACGCCGGCAACTACCGATCTACCCTGCGTAACATCCCGGAATAGCTAAGAATTCATTCAACTCGCTGCGCAAGCCTGAAATCATGTATATTCATGCTGTACATGCGGAGCTGATCGAGCGCGCTCTAGTTCCTCAAAAAAGTCAGGCTTTTAAAATCATTTTCATCTTCAATAAGAACAATGACAACACTCCAACCCGCTACTGTAATTAGGGTTATATTATTATTATTATTATTATTATTATTATTATTATTAATACTACTATTATCATCATCATTATCATCATCTCCTTTATGCAGGGTATTTATACTTATGTTCCTGAGAAAAATTATGTCCGTAGGGAATACAGTGTTGCAGCTATTCTGTTGTTAGTATTCATGGTGCTTATATCGTTAGTTCCAGTGTTTAATCTATTGTACTTTTACATTAGTACTTTCCGAAGTATGTGTGCAGTGGCCATTATGACGTTTTCTGTAGTCCCTTGACTTCATGTTTTCCTGGTATGTTGCTCACGCATTTTCTGAATGGCCTCGAAATAGTTCCAGCCGCCCCTGTTATTACTGGTATCACCTTTGTTTTTAAATTCTACATGCGCTGTATTTCTGTTGTAAGGTATTTATATTTTAGAATCTTCTCGGCCTCTTTTTTAATCACATTTCTGTCTCCTGAGTTATTGTTATTATTATATTGCGCTGTTTTAAAACGTCTGGCGACGCCTTCCGAGTTCCATATTCCATTGCCTTCGATTGCTTTATTCGCCCATTGTTAGATCTCTTCCACCCATCGCTGTATATATCCCATCTCTCACCCATCGCTATATATATCCCATCTCCCACCCATCGCTGTATATATCCCATCTCCCACCCATCGCTGTATATATCCCATCTCCCACCCATCGCTATATATATCCCATCTCCCACCCATCGCTGTATATATCCCATCTCCCACCCATCACTGTATATATCCCATCTCCCACCCATCGTTGTATATACCCCATCTCCCACCTATCGCTGTATATATCCCATCTCTCACCCATCGCTGTATATGTCCCATCTCTTCCACCCATCGCTGTATATATCCCATCTCTTCCATCCATCGCTGTATATATCCCATCTCTCACCCATCGCGGTATATATCCCATCTCTTCCACCCATCGCTGTATATATCTCATCTCTTCTACCCATCGCTGTATATATCCCATCTCCCACCCATCGCTGTATATATCCCATCTCCCACTCATCGCTGTATATATCCCATCTCTTCCACTCATCGCTGTATATATCCCATCTCTCACCCATCGCTGTATATATCCCATCTCCCACCCGTCGCTGTATATATCCCATCCCCCAACCATCGCTGTATATATCCCATCTCCCACCCATCGCTGTATATATCCCATCTCCCACCCATCGCTGTATATATCCCATCTCTTCCACTCATCGCTGTATATATCCCATCTCCCACCCATCGCTGTATATATCCCATCTCCCACCCATCGCTGTATATATCCCATCTCTTCCACTCATCGCTGTATATATCCCATCTCTCACCCATCGCTCTATATATCCCATCTCTCACCCGTCGCTTTATATATCCCATCTCTCACTCATCGCTGTATATATCTCATCTCTCACCCATCGCTGTATATATCCCATCTCTCACCCATCGTTGTATATATCCCATCTTTCCAGGTTCTTCGGGGACGGCCTAGTTTTTTTCCTCCTTCAGGTTTGCAGTTAAATCATAATTTTTGGTAATCGGGCTCGGTCCATTCTCTCGACATGACCGTACCAAATGAGTTGTTTTCGGGTTATCTCATCCAATATCGTATCTTGCGCCATTCATGTTTTCTCTAATACAATCATTCGTTTTTCCATCTAGCTTAGAAATACTTGCTGATCGTCTTAATACGTCCATCTCAAATACGTTAATTCTCCTCCTGTCATCCTCATATAAACTCCAAGTTTTGGCTCCGTAGATTAGGGCACTTTTAACCATGCTGTTATAATCTTTTTCTGGTTTTATTATTGTAATTATTTTTACTTATTATTAACTTCAATTGAGTTTTCACTCGGTGGCAGTAGTCCTTACACTAGCACAGACAAAACACGTAAGAATAAATATGCATAAACGAAACAATACAAAAACACACGGTACAAACAATACAAAACACAGTAAATACAAGTACAGATATTACCAAAACACCGACACACTACAAAACCCACACATTACAAAACATGTTAAAACAACCACAGTACAAGATACACCCAAATGAAATAGTCACAATATAATCAAGTACCCTCAGTATAAGGTCACCCTAATGTATACATGGCACTTTTATCCCAAGAACTTCGCCGTAACTCCACTTCACTTCAAAATAAAATCACTTCACATAAATCATGTCAGTTCACATCACTTCACTTATTTACACTCGATCCCCACTTGAATTCCCTTGCTTGTAATTACATTCTTAACCCCGTTTCTTAACGTGTTTAGTTTACGGGGGAAAGACGCTAGTAAGCCTGCAGGTAATTGGTTCCATCTTTTAATGGTCCTGTTTACGAAGGAATATTTACCAACATCTGTTCTTTGTTTCCTAGTCCTAATTTTCCGATTATGATCGTTCCTACTCAGGTTGCATTTTCCAAGCCCGTCTCCCGTTGTATACACAGCATTGTTCTCACGGTTAGTACAGCTTTCTGTGATCAAATTTACAGGTAAATATATTCCGCACATACTTAATGTGTTTGGGAAGACATATAACTAATAATGCGGAGAGAAACATTATTTTTCGGTAACGTGTGCCAGTTTATGCATATTCTATTTAAAAGTGGCAGTATGGACCGCAGACCAGTGTTCATGGGGGAAGGTCAGAGTGCATGACAGGGTTCCACGCCGGTGCACGCCAACCCCAAATAACAGACCTACTGTCGCATAACCACAGTCTTTGTTATGATCAAGCTGATAATAGCGTTAATGCAGATACGCAGGTGAACACTGGCTATGCCATTCACACGCGACACTTTTTATTCACACCACACGAGACATGGAGGAATTTATTGTATTTCGATTTTCCCATCAACAAAACGAGCACAACAGAGAGCAAGACTCTAATTTTGTGTAGCAGGTGCGTTTCACGTAACAGGACTCAGAAACGTGACGTCAGCATTAAGTGCGATATTCTGATGCATGAAAAACCATTTGACGACAATAAAAGGATATCCTCTGCGTGCTAGAAGTTAAACTGCATTGGGTCACACAGTATGCGTGATGTAGGTACAAAATACTTAGAAAAATAGGTAAAAAATTCTGAAATCCTGTTTTGGAGACATTAACATGGTAGAGGAAAATTTCTTGAACAAGTGTAAAACAAATTAAAGGCAGTTAATTATTACACCAGCCACTGCACATATATAAAATTTATAAAATGTACACATTAAAATATTAAAAACGCTCCGACATGTTTCGGTCCTAAGACCATCATACTGCCACAACACCCAACTTGTACAACGAAATTCTTCTGTGACTATTTCTAGTATGACTTTAGCAAAGAATATATAGCTCCCTGATTATGGTCTTAGGACCGAAACATGTCGGAGCGTTTTTAATGTTTTAATGTGTAAATTTTATAAATGTTATATATGTGCAGTGGTTGGTGTAATAATTGAGTAACTCGACAACATGCACGGTGTAACAATAAAAATAGAAATTAAGGGCGGGTTTGGACGAGATTCCACCGAGTCCAGGGTACGTATCAGTGACGGGCTGCTGTGAAAAGCGTAATGAACCGACAGGTTCCATAAAATGAGAGTCTTTTATAGGCTGAGCGAATTTTATCTTTTCAATAAGCCTACTATAGAATTACTTATTTAATTACTCACTGTGTCAGCCATTAGGCCAGTTAGTTTGTCGCCCATTACTTCTGTCAAGCCAGAAATCAATGTATTGAAGCCTTTAAGTATTGTCGAGTTAAAAAATGCTCCGGATAAATTATGCTGTGCATATACAGTGTTAGATACAACAAACTGAACAATCAATAATAATAATAATACTAATAATAATAAACTGGAATAGTAACGAGAAACTTAATGGAAAATTTGGAAGCTGTACCAGGAAAACATTCGATAGATTCACTACAAAAAACAGCTATACTTGGAACATCACACATAATATGGAAAGTACTGCAGTGTGAAGCTTGAAGCCAGAGCGGTGGGGATCACCGCTGGTTCAAGAGAAGTACCAGGAAGAAAAGGCCTGTGACAAGAGACAACCACATCATATAATAATAATAATAATAATAATAATAATAAATAGTTATTGTCACTTGGCTCAAATACTGTGTGATCAGTCTTCTGCACGGAATACGGATTACGTTAAATGTACTGTGCAGATTTTAAATAATATAACTACTTTTTCGCTGTTTTTCTCATTTTTCATATGCCTTTCCTCTTAATACTTCTAAACCAAGTAACAGATTTTCGTGAAACTACGTGTAAATATTCTTTGGGCCATACAATTTCCTTACCTTGATTCTGCGCCATTCGTAATATCATTATTCCGTCGCTTCGTCTTGAAAAATATTGAGAGTGATTTTATGTACATGGTACACACTAATTATGGATACTGTATAGGCCTATATATTCTTTCTTTCTTTCTTCCTTCCTTCCCTTCTTCCTTCCTACCTTTGAGAGCGAAAATTAACAGACATAGCTTCAAATAGTTTCTGTATTTGAATGATTACAAACACGGTGAAATTCATTTCGCCGTACATAATCACCCTGTCTTTTAATTAAATGCTAAAATTTTCTGACGTTGATACAGCGTAATTAAATCACTTGCCAACATCTACTAAGTCACTAATTGCAGAGGAGAGCAGTGGCGTAGATAACCGGTTGGGGCCTTCTGTAATATTAGCGACGTTATTAGCAGGGCTCTCTACAATGACCCAGAAGAACGGAATCCAGTCCGAAAAACTGACACTAAAGTTTAACATTCTACAAGTTTGCGGGCCCCCATGCCACACGGTCCGCCCGCCCCGCGGTGGGTGTGGGGGGCCTGGGAAAGGAATTGTATTGTAAACCGAAGACAGCGAACGAGCGGCATGATAACGTCCACGGGTAATAAAGAATGAAGAGAGAGGACAGTGGGTGCAGGAAGAAGACAATAAAACGCACAGGTTAATGAATGGCGTACGCATTTTATGCTTTTTCCGAAGAAGAGGAATTCGTGAGTAAATATTTCCTATCAACTGATACAAATGGGCGATGTTCTTCTTCGAACCTGCCGTCTGAGCGGTACATTTCAGAAACAAGTTTTTGTGTTAGGATCAGAAGCACACTTCGTCGAGTTGGATTATTGATCTGCCTAGAGTACCACCCGAATGGCGCCACCAGCACACCCCAAAACAGATGCGATTGATTAACTTTGTACACAGAACGAGGGGGAAAAGGCAGCCCATGAAACATGTGTCTCCTACCCATTGGCTGCAATAGTCCTACAGGCCCATTGCCCCCCCCCCAAAAAAAAACCCGAGAACTTTACGGAGACGGAAATGACGATGTTGGTTCCTGGTACGAGTCACAATACATGCCTACGAATTTGTAAAACCTAGAAACAAAACTTACATAACCCTGAGTTTTACGTTCCTTTATAAAGTAAACACCTGATGAGGATCGGCTTGATCGAAACATGTGGTGTTCTGGGAAATGATAATAAACAAGGGTTGGGTCAGAGTACGTGGTGTTATTTATGTACTGTGCCATTAAGGTAAAGTTCACCCCAGAACAGACCACGAAGGCCCAGAGGGGGAGTGGCGGTATAGCTATACTCCTTCTTTAACCTCGGCGCTAGATGGGGTGGGTGGTCAACGCCGCGCCCCGGCCGCTTTACCCCCGGAAAGTAACCGGTACCCATTCCATAAGGGCTGGATGGGCCTCTGCGTCAGTCTGGACAGGTGCGGAAAATCTCGCTCCCACCGGGATTCGATCCCCAGACCGCCCAGCCCGTAGCCATACGCTATACCGGCCCACGTAATGTGCTGTAACAGTAACCATTTCCTTTAGAGCCTTGATTCCGGGTACTAAGTGAAGTATCAGAACATGTTCAGCTAGAGGCGAATGAAACTTAAAGTGGCTGCAATTTAGTACCTTGTGAACCGCAGGGATTGTGTGTCGATGGGTGAGATTTATACGATTTTTGGAAGCAACTGCTCCAGCTATTCGCTGCAGAATGTTCTGTGCGCGACATTTGAGGTTCTCACAGCGGTGCTAATGAAGATTAAAGTATTCTGTGGTGTTACGGCCGTGTCGATTGGTAAATAGTTATAGATGTTTCTGAGGAGCGTGCTGCCTCCATCTTCAGGGTCAAGCAATCAGACCTGGAAGATGAAAGTACTACGCTCTTTGGAAATGTCGGTAACTATTTAGCAGTCAACACGACATAACGACTCAGAAGACTTGTATCTTCAAGGTTACAAAAACTGTTTAGAAGAAATCATCATCATCGTGGGCTCTACAGTCCTGGGTGGGCCTTGGCCTCCTCGCTAAGAAGAAATGATGTACTTATTTTACGATCTCGTAACAAGAATGAAGAGGATATGTGGACTGTCTCCCCGCATTTTAATTATAATGCCAGGACGTTTCCACATGTTTTGAATTAGCATACAAACCAGTGAGACTTGCCCGTGGTTAAAATTTCCCCTGAATGGGCTACGGACCCAGAGCAGGGTAAGTCCAGTGGTAGGATTGCTACCTTTAGCCTCTGGACTGGCGTGTTTAGGGATGGCATTTCCTCCATTCCTGGTGAAACAGTTATACAGCTGTGACTCGGTCGTCATTTCCTCGTTTGTGAGAATAGGGTATACCACGAGGTGGGGATGACTGTTGGGTAGGATAGGCTATAGTTTTACGCATCACTACCCCTTATACCCCAAATTGCAAAGGAGCTAAAAATAATACCAATTTTGGACAAATTACTGGAATACAAGAGAAGCTGGATACAACATGTAAATAGAATGCCTAGAAATAGATTACCCAGGGTAATGAAACACTACTCCCCAACTGGCAGAAGGAATCATGGTAGACCTTTAAAGAGACTTCTCGATACGTGAGACCAGAACGGGTCAACAAGTGGCCCAACTCCATGAAAGATCTATGATGATGAAGATGATGATGATGACAAACCAGTGAGGTCTGCAAAACGGATATAACGCTTTTGGAAACTGGGTCACCCTTGTTGCAAATGTACGAAGATTTGAAAATTGATAGCAGTATGATACCATGGTTATTGGGGGGTTATTCCCATAGGCGTTACATCGGTTGACATTGTAGCCAATCGGTGTAGACCATCTCACCCTCAACAAGTATGGTACTCTGCCACTTTACTTCCATGAAGCCCAGAGTAATATCCACAGGATATTCTTCCCCAAGATTGCAAACTTTGTTCTTGTAGCCTACCCACAAGTTGCCGTAGAAGGGTTAGCACTCTTGTTTCGTGTCAGAGAGGTGCTGGGTACTATTCTCGACCCGAAAGTCAGTGTTGTATTTGTACGGTACTTTAAAAGACGCTACCGCTTCTTTCCAAATTTACTGCGAAATTAATATTTCACAGTAAACTTCGTGCAGTAGAGAATGCGGCATTAGAGCGAGGAACGCATATAAATTGTTCCTTTCTCTCATTCAGAGACCGATTAACATATGAAAATGCTGCTTCGTATTTTGTTACTTGCTCAACCATTCCACCTTTCGTTTTGCTGTTGAATGTACTTTTCCGACTAAATAGTGACAGTCAGTTTGTCTCTGACAATGTGACATTCGAAACAAGAGCTTCTGCTGTTTTTTTTTTTATTTTAATTAGTTTACGGTGCATCTTTTATTGTTTTGTGCTATGACCAACAAGTGCACAATTATTTCACAAATTATCACACTCCTACATGTTTCGACACTATCGTGTCATCCTCAGAGAGCATGTAATCACTGTCTTGCCAAGTTACACAAGTATTTCAAATGCAGCTGTTGGTAATACAGTTTACAATTAATGTGTTTCATGCAAGTTCTCATTTTATAGTCGTTGAAATATCAACATTATACAGGGTGTTTCACGACTTTAGGGCATAACTGCAGGAAGTGATTTCCTAGGTCTTTGTGATCAAAAAAGTTCATATAAACATGTGTCCGATTTTGGACGGTTACGGAGTTATGACCGTT
>Ga0131853_10009915_pt1 | contig 17438 bp, 13 predicted proteins | sample TergutLab28metaG_FD_92764 | JGI IMG/M metagenome (GOLD analysis project Ga0131853, IMG submission 92764) | Labiotermes labralis P1 segment gut microbial communities from Petit-Saut dam, French Guiana - Lab288 P1 (version 2) (version 2) | ecosystem: Host-associated > Arthropoda: Insects >... | reverse complement strand
ATCTCCGTAACCGTTCAACTTTGGATATAGGTGTTTTGGGTTATATCGGTATACTTTAACATAAGGAACACCCTCCCGAAGTCTGGCACATTCCTCCTGGGACACCCTGTATATATATATATACACACACACACACATATATATGTGTGTGTGTGTGTGTGTGTGTGTGCGTGCGCGCGATTGTGTGTGTTTTCCAATTCAAAGTTTTGAACAGACTCGCAAATTTTCATAGCATTTGGTATAAAAGTTATATCACAGAAGACCATATCAACGTGATTTTTATTTCCTGCAGTCAACAAGAAGAAGAAGATGGAAACTCAGGCTTATGAGGTAGATAACAACATCAATGTCACTTGACTATGGTTACTGAAATAATGTATCGTATAAGATCTTTGAAAAATATGCAACTTTCACTAAGGTAATTCTTTGAAGGATATAAAATCATGTAACAGCCATGAACCACTGGACCTATGTGGAACTTTGTACACACACAGACCATATACATGCTTACACATACTTATGAAATACACTTTGTTAGTCAATAATTCCAAACACAGCAATGGTGTGACACCCTAGGGTTATAACCAAGAAACTGAAAATAAACACCATCTGACTGGAAAGGCTCTTCACAATAATGAAATGAATTAACAGTAATAACAATGCCAATCTTACCAACTATAAATGCAACAGGAATATATACTTCAACACTTCTACTAAGAACAATGTCTTTAATTTTTAAATGGATCAGACATGTTCTCAGAACTTAATCATAAGTATGATCAAATGTGCTGCATCCTAGGCAGACATGCAAAACACCATACACGCCTTTTACAGTCTCAGGAAGGAAGACTTATAGTGCCAGTCCTATCTAACATGAGGTTCAGAACTACAACATCAACTTACCTAAGGTGTTTTTCTGGTTGCATAACATTTCTAAACAAGTTATCTAATGTGGTGATAAGATGAGAGACTGTTTCCTCTCCAGAATGTGCCTTCTTTCCAAGCTGTGGCAGCAACAGGCGTAACAATGTGTCACTTGTTGCAGCATCCCAAACCAGTTCTGTGGCTCTAGAAAGAATCACCAGATCTCGAGGACCTAAACTCCTGTGCTTCAATGAGCCTAATTTGTGTTCAAGGTACTCCAGGATGGCAGGAATATGTGGCAGAAGTAAACAGCTGCCATAGTTCAGATTCTCACATACTGTATGGAAACATCAAAACAGACATAAAGCAGGCAAGAAGAAGTGCAAAGTTTTCACAGCTACAAGCATAAAGTACAAGAATTTTGTAAGTAACAAAAATTTCAATCAAACCTAGTAGAATAGTAATAGAACTAGTCATAATAAAGTGAAATATTAAATATAATAATTTTCACCATTAAAATCAGGGCAGTACTCAGAAATCACACTATTATACAAGAAAAATGTGTTATTACTGTACTAACGGCAACATGTGCTTGGTGCAGGCAAGGAAACAGCATACATAGGTCACAAAGGCATTTCAAACTGTCTCAAATAATGATCCACACAATACCTCAAAAGGAACAGCTACATTTATAACACTATTTGCTGAAGCTTTCTAGTGTCACATGAATTCTTTGATACATGCAACCCTGTTAATGAAGAAATCATGGACAGCTGTTTATCTGAATTTGCCTAAGAAAATTTTTGTTGGTTGAATATTCTGCTTCATGTAAGACAGGAGACTGGTGTGGGAACAACAGCCACATCTAGTCATTAGCAAATTCGCAACTTAGCTATACAGAAGCACAAAGAACCTATTTTAAGTATCAATGTAAATGCTGGTAGTACAGGGAACATTTTCACAGGCTTGTATTTCTTAATGTGCACTACTGTCATGATCTGCACAGTCCTGCCAAACTGCTTGATGATGTACCCCCTACCTATATCACAGACATGTTTACCAACTGTTTCCCATCCTGCAAAGTACTATTAGCCACTAACATAAACATACTTCCACACCCATTATGGCTGTCTCCAAGCAACTACAGTAGCAATATATTTATACAATAATCTGGTTTAATGTTCCTGAGGACAGTGAAAGCTGTCCTGAAAGGACATCACTCTTTGATATCTTCAAAGTGATTTTTACTTACAATGACACTGTTGAGAGATCATCTAAAGATAAAGGTAAAGTGTTCCTGTTACAGGCCAGGTGTGGACCAGAGGGTGGGTAGAGGTATAGCCCTACTCTTCCATGACCATGGCACCAGAAGGGGGTAAGTGGTCAGCATGCCCCGGCCACACTTTACCCCCGGGAAAGACCCGGTACTCATTGTACAAGAGGCTGGGTGGGCCCCAGGGCCAGTCTGGACGGGCAGAAAATCTTGTCCCCACCGGGATTCGATCCTGGACCGTCCAGCCTATAGTTAGTCGCTATACTGACTGAGCTACCTGGCACACACTGTGGTTGAGAGATTATCCTTTATGCAAAATTTGCATATCACTTTGATTACCTCAAATATGCTACTATATATATATATATACTTTGGTGTAACAATAATGTGAATATTGTGTCTATTTCTGCTTTGCATAACAATAATGTTAGTAGCTCTGATGACTACAGCTGAATTCCTTTAATCTGGCTACTGATAATCTGGCAATCCTGACAGTTCACCACTTGAGAAAAAATATTTGCAAGACTGGAAATCTCAGTCAGTAACTTCTGGTATGTGTGCTCATTCTGTAGACTTTATTGAGCCTATTAAGTAATAATAATGGCTTCAAAAATTCCAAAGCTGAATAAACAAGCTACTGTTGGCAACAACATACAAGTAAATTTAATGATTCCCCAGAAATTTGAAATAATTAGAAAACCAGGAAGCAGTGAAAGCCAGAGTGTGGTTATGGCTTCAAACAAAATTGGATCATCAAACATCCACTATATAAAGAAACAGAAGGACCAACTGCTATTAATTATGGCATCAAATGAAAGTGTGAAGGACCTTCACAGGTGACAAACCTGAAAAAGCCCAAATTAGTGCAAGTGGATGAGATGCTGTATAAGTGGTTTACAGGAATGCAACCTGAAGAAACACCTGTAACTGGACCTTGATAACTGTAATGAAATGAAGTGCACATTCTGAGATCTAGCTGAAAAATTTTAAAGAACCAGCAGATGAGGGGTACATCCAAACAGAATACACCTCTGATAAGTTGTGCATCCCAAGTACAGGAGCAGTAACAAAAATTGACCTATAAGAACTTCGGTCAGTAGACAGCGTCTGGTAATTTGGCAACCTATCCAGTCCCGTGGGGAATGGAGAAAAGAAATTCTACTGCACATAGCATCAAGTAACAGGACAATTAACAAAAACTGATTTTGAAATGATGTAGAAGGAAGCCGCAGGGAAGTAATTTGAAGTATTATTCCAGAGTTTTCCTTGAGGGACTAAGATTAACCACAAAAATATCAGCCAGAACAGCAGAGACCTGGGCCAAGTTTGAAATTCAAAACTACCAATTGTGAAATATCTAATACAGAATGTGTTACAATTCTGAATCATGTTTCTGATTTTGTGCTACCATATTCAACTGAACATGAACATTAGTATAAACTGAATTGCTTACATGACAGTCTTAAAACAGCCTCTGAGTCAACATGCAATTTTTGTTGAACTGGTATATCTGGAGCCACATCAGTGTCTTCAGTCACTTCTTCTTGGTGATCCTGCAGTGTTAACAACCTTTCCACCAATTCCACAATAGCAGTAGTAACTGACCGATGGGTCTGTTTACGAAGTAGAAGATTCATAATATATGGCAGTGGAGTAAGACCTTTGTTGCCATCAGCATGTTTTGCCAAAAGTACAAAATACCTGAAAAGGAAACTCCTATTTATAGGATTTACTATTCATGTTGAGATATGCTTTATTCTAATGTACATTTTTGGGCTGAACCCTACAATTCTGGCCTCTGTGCAAAGTATAGACCTATGATTCCTCACATGCTGCTGTCCTCCATGTACAGCAAGGTTGCAAGTTCATTTTTGGGTATATGATACATTTCCATCCTGAGCAGCAGTTGAAATTTAAAACCCATCATCACTGAAGTACTAAATAAATACAACGTTACCTCAAATTCAAAAGTAAAGACAACTAGCTATCCAGCCATGATTTTTGTCTCTTTTATGATGATATCAGTGTCTCACATTACAAAGCACTGTACAGTAGGATGACTGATTATCTGGAAAGGTTTTGGAAGGAAACAATGGCAACCTAAATAAGCTATTATCTGACATTTGCCTGGACAAAAATACCAAAGGCACAGAATGCTAACAGATAGGATATTCAAGCATTCTAGTCAAAATTCAAACCAACAACCTCCTGAGTACAAGTCCAGAGGACTACCACTATACCAGCCTCATCAACAGTGCTATGCTTATATCAAAACATTTTCAAACAATATACATCTTCAAATTTGTAACGCCTTTCCTGCACCCTGATGCCACTTTTCAGAGACATTTTTCTTAGTGTTATGGAAAACAACAGTTACATAAACAAAATTAATATTCTTAGGGTGGGGCATCCCACTGTGATGCAGTCTGTTCATTTGTCAAAAATAATATTCTGGAACTTCATACCAGACAAACATGTAGCTTAACAAGACTATGGGAGAGACTTGGAGAACATAACATATAGCAACATCTAAGTACCTTGGATGTTTGCTCCACACCAGGAACAGTTTCAGCAATGCTGTAGGGCTGTGTATTCCTTCTACTGGCAGCTTTTCCAACCATGGCCACACCAATATTCGAAACACTGTGTCCACTTCATCCTCACTCCAAGCATAATTGTCAAAATGTTCAAAGAAACGTGCTGCTACTCCCTGACAGGAATTTCGCAATGTCACCAAGGTTGTCAGATACCCAGGATGCACCATATCTTTGCATGCAAGTGCACCTTGCACAATGGCAGATATACAGAACAAAACTCTCAAAAGATAAGGCAGCAGCCTCTGCCCCATCAGTCGGCCAAATTTTTCCATTACAACACTCAAAAGGTTCAGAGAGCTCTGCAAACGTTTTGGTGGAATTATGTGTTCTATATCCAGCGAGTCAAGAATTGAATCTACCATAGTAACAGGATCATCTGTGAAATCAAACAAAACAGAACTGCAATCTGTGTGAAATTTAGATAAAATTAACCCTTTCTCTAGGAGCAGGGGCTTTTAAATGCCACCTGTACAATGGCAGGCCTCTCAGAGAATTGAATCAAAAATGCATGCAATATAATTTTATTTTTTTACATCAATTCATTTAAAATTTCTGACAGTTTTTTTAAGGAAAAGTGTCAAAATATCTGTCTGAAATATTAAATTTTTGTGCAGCTGTTCAGTATTTTTTTTTGTGTGGTATTCACCCACAAACATAGTTTTGCAAAATGCCACAATGTAGACTGAACATATACAACACTGGTTTCATATATTCATTTATGTGCTGGGCAAATTTTACATTCTCTCTAGGCTGCGCTTTTCTCTCTTTCACTTGGTGGAAGATAAATTGTTTTACGAATTTTTGAGTCCACTCTGAAGATGATAAGCTGAATCTGTCACTGGTGGTCATTTACAGTGTTTGTGCCAGAACTGTTGATGCTGAGGCTAGTGATTCATCTTCTGTGCTATTATTTTCCCTGTGTTGGCTTGATCATATCCCCCCCTCCCCCAGCAACACAATCAAGTATCATGTCCTAGAGAGCATAGTCCTCGTGCTTTTGTTTTGGGTTTATAATCCCCCCCCCCCAATATAAACTACTTACGATAACCCTTTGTAGCAAACAAAACATAAAATATCTTAGTCCATTTGATGGGCAGTCTGCTCCATGGGTAATAGGGCAGTATTTGGTATGAACTCTTCATGCCTCTTATAAATTTATTACAGCCATCAATTATTTCTGGCTTCACATTTTCTCCCTTCTGGTTTCTATTTTCCATCTCCACAATCTTTGATGTACGGAGGGTTGAAATAAGCTAAACATCACACTTATCCAGCTACACATGTAATAGAACTTGGCATTTTCATAAGTGTACCCCTTTTCTTTAGTCATTTTATTTTTTCCTTCATTTTCTTCATTCAAAGTCATGTGGCACTTATTACTCATGACATAAATATCAGGTGGCAGGCCAATCTCCTGGCCCCATGCTCCCCTGACATCACAACCTTAGATATCTTCCTGTGGGAATGTGTGAAGCACATGTTTACATAAATTCTGTGGATGATACTGCAACGCTTTGTGCAAAGATCAATGAAGCCATCCAAAGTGTGGCAAAAGGAATGTTGACTTGTATGTGGGCAGAACTGGTCTATCGGCTTGATGTGACCAGAATCACCAGGTGCTCTATTGTTGAGGTGCACTAGAGTACACACACCGTTTTTGAGTGAAGGAACAATTTTGCATACAGCTGCACACTTATATACAATTTGGTTAATATTTAATACAATTTTAAAAATACATCAACAGAACTTTTGTGGACACACTGTATCAGAATGTTGAATCACTGAGTTGCAGTATTAAAAACACAGTTGGATGTAAATGAGGTATACGAAAGACCTGAAACTACAAACAGATTATATCATTCATTATTTCATAGAACCAAATCAGGCAGCTGTCTAAATAAGGAGTTGTGCACAAAGTCAAACATTCCTCAAGGTGTAGTAAACATTCGGTAATCATATGTTCTGGCATAGGATTGCTCCACTTGCTGCCTCTCTGATCACAGAGAGGCAGCAAGTGGAGCAAACCTATGCAGCAAAGTGTTAAAAACATGCCAATGCCAGGGGAAGGGTGGAATCACCTTAGTGGTTAATCATGCCAGCACCAGCGAAAGAGTTAAAAGTTCCCTACCTTTTCCATCAGAGCAAAATCTCATTTTAAATTTATATACCAAAAAAAACTGGATCTACAGCGCCATAAAATAGCAGTTTTTTTTAAACCCAGGCCAACAGTTACAGAAACAGGGCACAAAGGTGTGTACTGGATTCAACTGGATCACGACTGAGTCTCTGATCCAGTAAACCAACTTAAATTCCATAATCAAACAATAAATTTCTTGACCAGAAAAGAGCATTCAGGTTTCAGAAGGACTCTGATCCATGGAGTCACAGCAGTTATAGTTGTTTTACCTTGCTGTGTAAATTCTATTTAATGCTAGATCTTCTTAACTATCTGCCACCATCAGCATTCTTGGACACTTACTCTGATAAACACTCCTTGAATTCCCCACTTTTCAGTTGCAAATCTAACTGGATGTTTTCACTAGAACTTTTGTCTGCATTACAGAAAATGTTGAACTGAAAAGATAGCAGGGGCATCACCTAAAATTCTGAGTATACACAATGTATTACAGGCATATATTAGCCTTGCCATTATCCTTGTCATTACTGCAACACTACCACCATACATGCCTCCACCAAAGAAAACGAAACAATTCTCATCCCAGTGCTAGCTCTGGGGTTTCAACAGTGATGCTGCTGAAGATTCATCTGTAGGATGTTTTGCCACATCAATTGGTAAATAGTTCCTGACATTTCAAGCAATCATAGTGTCCTTATCTTCAGGACCAGGCAATCCAAGATTGTAAATACTTATAAGCCAGCATGGAATAACATCAAGAACAATTGGCATCTCCACATACACTTCTGACTGAACACAGAAGTTTCAATACTCCTTGTCAACTGTCTTTATTCACAAACTAACAGCCATCAAATTTCTGGGACATGGCATTATACACAACATGAAAGGTGTCCTGAAAGTAAGGCCTCCATGTTTGTATCTTTATTGTATGCCTCATTTTTCCATGTAGTCTCCTAATTTGATAAATTGCCACCAGCACTGAACAAGTTTCTATAAACCTGCTGTAGAAGCTTCAGACTGTTCTCAAAACCATGTTCCCATAGCAACTTGAACATCTTCATCACATGTAAAGTAAGTTCCTTTGAGATGTTATGTGAAAATTTCAAACAACCAAAAGCAGATGCTGCAAAATCTGGGCTGTAGGGACAGTGTGGAAGAACTTCTCTAGAGTGGTGTCTGGTGCAATTCAAACCTGCAATAATCTCATTGACCATGATTAATTTTTTCCTCTATGTCTCTCTGATAAATCTGTTGATTTCCTTGAATAAGTTCATTGACATTTTGCATGTTCAAATTATGAGTTGCTGTGACAGGTCTTCCAGATTACATCTGGTCATTCAGGTACAAATTTCTGTCATTACCCAATGATTTTCTCACCCACTGAGGCAGAGTACTTACGTTAACATCATCCTCACCATAAAAAAAACAATAACTGTAAGGTGAATTCTGACGGGAATTTCATTTTCATGCATCAATAACTCAATAATTGCCCACTGTTTGGTGTTCTTTGACATGGTCGAAAGCGAGTCATCTTTTATGAAACAAATATAATGCAAACCACTAGGTTCACCCAACCATACCCCATGGCAAACTGAAGATCAAGGAACAACAAACAGGTTGGGACAAGTTCCACATCACGTGCATGAGACACTTTCAAGTAGGTACTACTTTCTGAACGCCTCTTGTACGTGGTTTTATATTCAGTGAAAGGCAGTCACGAGATTAATTAAGTTCCAATGAAAAAAATTTAACTTCTTAATCATTTCTGTAAATTATATGATCAGCTACTTTGTAAACTACATATCATATACAACATACCTTTAGTAAATTTTGCATATATTTTGAAAGCCATCTCAACAAAAAGAAACATCTCACTGTCGTGGCAGCCAGCAAGGAATCGTAACACCAGTGAGTATCGTAGCTGCCCCGTTCCTGCCAATTTAACACCTGTTCTCGTCAACATTTTGCTGAACAAAATCCTACAAGCAGAAGTACATTGTGTGTTGAATACATAAATCTTGAAGAAGAATTAAAGACCATTATACAGACCATGAAACAGTGTGAAGCCAGAAAAAAAATGGATTAAGTCCTTACCTCATGACAAACGGCATAAGCTCTGTGCGATGTTCCATTTGAATTAGTTCACTCTCTTTGTCAATTTGAAATACTGTCAGTTCTGTCTTAAAAGTTTTATCATCAATCAAACCATACAAGTGCTCTCTGTAAGTAATTGAACAAATGCCATATTACATATATTATACATATATTCAGTACAAATGTTCATATTTCAATCATGGATGATAGATAAAGTCACTGATTACACTGGACAACAAATTTCAAAAAAATTTTTGTATCTGTGATGAATACGTTATTAATTTATTTGTTTGCATCTATGAAGTTAGAAAAGGGACATAAAAAAAATACTTGGCTCTTGTTTTAAAATTATGCTACCACTATGGTATTTTACAAAACAGGTTGAAATATTATACGGAATGGTGGATTAAATAAAATACTAAATACTATTCAGTAGAAAAGAATGTGTTTAGTAGACTTATTCTGTTTAGGGATAATATTTACAATGTAAACTGAATACCGCACAGTCTTTTTCATGTAAAGTTCATTATTTAACACAAAATCATGTAATTTTTTTTCGTTTTGCCTGTCACTTGTATTCCATGGTAGGGGGCATCCCTTGCCAAAGTCCAGCAGTAGTCAGTGAACATAGCACAGTTCCATTTCCCTTGACATCTCTTCTCCATTAAAGAAATGTCTTGATGGAAACGTTCTCCGTGTTCATCACTCACTGCACCACAATTCTCTTGGAAAAAATCCAAATGTGAGTGAAGGAAGTGTATTTTTAGTGACATGTTGCAGCCTAATTTCTGGTAGCCCTGCAAAGGGTTGTTTACAAGCTCCTCATAGTTTTGAGTCTTTCTGTTTCCCAAAAATCCTTTTACTACAAACTTAAAACTGTCCCAAGCTGCCTTTCCGTCCCCTTGAAGGAGCCTGTCGAAGTATTCGTCCTTCATAAGGTCTCGTATTTGTGGATCAATGAAAATACCTTCTTTCAATTTTGCCTCACTTAGCCTGGGGAACTTTTCTCGTAAGGCAGCTTCTTCTTGGTTCATGACCTTTACAAAATTTTTCATCAGACCAAGCTTTAAATGCATGGATGGCAACAAAATTTTACTCAGTTTCACTAATGGTTTATTTTCCACATTCATGATTCCTGGTTCCAGAGATTTTCTGGCAGACCAAACCTTTCTTGTGTAATGAAGAGACCAAGCTCTGCTGTCCCATTCACAAATGAAACAGCAATATGTACATTTTGTGAATCCTTGTTGTAGTCCAAGTACTAAGGCAATCACTTTTAGGTCACCCCAGATGTCATTTGCATTTATCGTAATTAATGGCTTCCATCAGAATCTTCATGTTCTCATATGACTCCTTATTATGCACTGAATGACTAACAGGAATAGAAGGTAGGGAGTTGCCATTGTGAAGGAGAACTGCCTTGAGACTCAACTTAGACGAGTCTATAAAAGAGTCGCCAGTCCAGAGGATTGTGATTAATATTGAATGTTTTCATCAGGCCATCAATATCAGTGCAAGCAAACAAGGCCCCTTTTCATTTTAAAGAACTGAATTATATCTTCGTGCCTTTTATGATACACTGAAATTCTGACATTTTTTTTCAGAAGGTTCCATTGTTGCAGTCTTGAACCTAATAGTTCAGCCTCACTTTTAGGTTAAGCTGAGATCCCTAATTAGATCATTTAATTCCTCTTGTGTAATTCGATGGAATTTGTTAAATTGAAGATCAGCAGTAAAATCAGCATCTGTAGATGTTGAAGGCTGAGGTGTCTTCTCCCGGTTTTCGGTAGGCTTATCATCTGAATCTAAAATATACTGCTGCACTGGTACTGGAACACGGAGGTCTTCAGTGTGGGTACCGGTGAAATATTAGGATAATTGAGTCTTTTTTTTTTTTTTTGTAATTCCGTGCCAAAGTGGCAGAACTATACAAAAATAGCAATCTGTCAAATGGTTGGTTGGTTCCCTCCATATCATGGGAAGGGCAAAAGGCATTGAATGTCCTTTGTTATTTAGCCACTCATGTAGAATTGTAGCACAAGAGATACAACATACATGAACAGCCCATTTTTTGTCTTGGTTTCCAACTTTGCAACCGAAATAGCATTCATAAGCTTTTTTCGCCATCGGTGTTAATGGACGTTTTCGTGTTAAAAAAGTAATTTCTCCGCAATATAGCAAAAACTTTGAGCTGTTTACACAGTTTTGTGGCATAGTATAGGAAATGTAACTCATTTTAAAGAAATAACAAGCTTAAAACAAACTTAAAAGTAGTCTCACTAACTTCTTCTTTTTATATAAGTTTAACGCCAGCCTATTTCTGCTCCACAAGCCATCACCGACAGCCACCTTCCTAACTGGCACTGTGCCAGTGTGACCACTCGGCAACTATCATTACTCACCATCTGGGAGCACAGTGCTGACACATGTATCCCTTCCAAATAACAATTTTACACATTAAGCCACACTTCATGTATCATGATAACTAGAGCCAAGAATTGAATTCTAAGGCCATATTTGGTTTCAGCACATTGAATTGAAGAGGAATCTACTATTTTGGTTACGGATACATTTTGTGTTGACCAGTGTTATTAGTAGAAAATGTAAGACGCAAAGAACTATAATTTTGCCTGCTGTTTTGTATGGGTTTGAAAATTGGCCACATTAAGAGGAATGTTAACTGAGGTCATTCAAAAATAGGCTGCTGAGGAGGATACTTTGGCCTAAGAGGAATGAGGTAACAGGGGAGTGCAGAAGACTACATAACAAGGAGCTTCACAGTCAGTACCAAATATTCAATCAACAAGAATGAGATGGGGAGGGCATGTGGCACATATGGGAGACAGGAGATGTGCACACAGGGTTTTGGTGAGGAGACCTGAGGAAATGGAAGACATTAGGCATAGATGGGAGGATAATATTAAAATGGTTCTTCAAGAAGTGGGATGGGAGGCATGGAATGGTTTGGGTTGGCTCAGTATAGGGACAGGTGGCAGGCTCTAGTGAATGTGGTAATGAATCTTCTGGTTCAATGAATGTGGGGAATTTTTTCACTAGTTGCGGTTCTGTTAGCTTCTCAGGAGGGAAACTGCTCCATGGGTGTCAGTCAGTTGGTCAGTTGGTTTGTCAGTTGGCCGGTCAGTTGGTTGTTTGCTTTGGTTTGGCTTGGTTGGTTTGTTATTAGTAGGATTCAACCCTCATTCAACCCTAACCAGAAAATAAAATTTGCTCCCTGTGGTAACATTTACCAGTCTAAAACTACTGCTAGAACTTCTACTACTACAGATGACTAAAATATAAGGTTTGTTTTTAACAAGCCTCAAAATTTTTAATACTACAATGATGGTGCCTTTCACTATGTATTTAGCTTCAAATAATTTTAAATACAGTGAAAACAATATTTTGTTGCAGTCTGTGTATTTATATGGCATCTGTTTCATCAATGTCACATTCCCATATACAGAAGAAAACTTGCCAATGCAGCAGTCAAACTGATCAGTTTGGTTGGGCCCTGTAAGTATGGTGACAAAGGTGCCTATGTTTTGTTCCACCATGAGGAAAACATCACATTTTTCCACATGATTACATGAACTACAGCTCAAACAGCATAACTCTATGTGAGATTTGAGATTCTCCCAGTGGTGCTGAAGAAGATTCTAGTTGTCTGGGTTGTCATGCCATGCTGAGCGGTAAGAAGTTACTTATGTTTTGAAGGAGTGTAAAACAGGCCAAGACTTGGACCACCTGACACTAACAATGAAAGAACTATTTCCTTTGAAATGTAAGTTACTCTTTATCAATGGACATGGCATATAACATCTCAGAACCCTTAAATTGTCAGCTCTCTTATAATTCTCCATATCATAAAAGTATACTAAAGATAGTCTTACAAAATGTGTAGCTTTGATAGAATTCAGATGAGACATCATGCAGACGGAATGCTAAGTAACATTTAACTGGAGCAACTAAAGACTGATAAATGTAATTAAATTTTCCAACACAACTTTATCTGGTATTGCATTGCTGTTAAATACTCAAAAAGCTTTCTTACTCATACTACCTCAGAAATGCTTGAGTATACCCAGCTAAGCACCAGAGAAGAGATGCAGCCTGTTATGTCAGCTGATACTCAGGCACACGTTACACAATGTCTCAAGCATGTTAGTACTGGTCCACTGTAGTCTCTAAAGTAAATGACAGCACAGTTGTGACTATGGCAGCAAAAAATCAATCTTCAGGCATTATCAGTGTGTTCATATGGATATATGGAAGAATAGCAAAGAGCTTTCTAAACTTCAGAACCAACAGTAATATCAAAGAATATGTCTATGCCTTTCTGCAGTGGTCCTCAGCATGCAGAACATCAGTGGACTGAATTACAGTATTCTTTATTTGACCATCTTTACACAACAGTGAGGTGCAATGTTTTTATTATGCAACTATCAACTGAGCGACATGTTCCAACCCTACAGGGCGATCATCAGGCTATATAAAATAATGGTAACTAGACAAGGTACATGCAGTAGTATTACCTGCAGGATCCCGTGGTTTACAGTTCAATATATACTAAAATATAAAATGTGATAAAATTGGTGTAAAATACCAATATGATAGTATTACACTCTGAGATTTAGTGTGTGTGCAGCGTGTGTAGGGGTAGTTGTGCAGTGTATGGATTGGTTGTTGTCTGCGTGTTAGGGTTGTTCACTGTGTGGACTGGTGGGATTTATCGATCGAAGTTTGGCGTGGCCAGTCAATTGTGACGAAATTTAGTCTTCTGTGTACAGTCAGGTAGGGGTTTATATAGTTCGCGTGTTAAGGGTGTTAACTCACTGTTGGCTGATCGTCGTTAGCTTAGAAAGTGTGTTGTTGGGCGTCGTCCAGTAGTGCGGGGGTTGTTCTGGGCTATCTCGTGTTGCGCTAGTGCTTCGGGATTGTGGCGTGGGTGCGGTTGTCCTTGTTGTCACGTAGTCTCGATCATTGGGTGCGTCGTATCCTAATTGAAGGTGCGGTGTAACTGGTGGCAGGCAATGTATAGTCAAGATCTGGTTTTTATGGTGTGCCGCCTGTTGTGGTCGTTGTTTCTGGATCTACTGTTGGTGGATAGATTACGGTGTCCTAGTAGTTGGTGGTGTATCTTGGGGGCTGCGACAGGTCTCCATTGTGCCTGTCCTGTGTGGGTGCGAAGCAAACACCCCCGCACTACTGGACGACACCCAACAACACACGTGCTAAGCTAACGACGATCAGCCAACAGTGAGTTAACATCCTTAACACACGAATTATATAAACCCCTACCGCATTGTACACGGAAGACTAAATATCGTCACAACTGACTAACCACGCCGAACTTCAATCGATAAATCCCACCAGTCAACACAGTGAACAACCCTAACACGGAGACAACAACCAATCCATACGCTGCACAATTACCCCTACACACTCTGCACACACACTAAACCTCAGAGTGTAATACTATCATATTGGTATTTTACACCAATTTTATCACATTTTATATTTTAGTATATACTGAACTGTAACCCACGGGATCCTGCAGGTAATACTACCGCATGTACCTTGTCTAGTTACCATTATTTTATATAGCCTGATGATAGCCCTATAGGGTTGGAACATGTCGCTCAGTTGATAGTTGCATAATAAAAACATTGCACCACAATGTTGTGTAACGATGGTCAAATAAAGAATACTATTACACCAACACAACAGGATGGAAAACCCCCAATATAGGACTGAATTATACTGTCAATGAAGTCAAATAATGACAGACTTCTTCTAATGTGCTGAAAAATGAAGTTCAGACTTTCACATTTTACTCACAATCTCTTACATATAAGACTGCATCTGACAACACCCACAATACAGGACACCTTGTTTTCCATAAAAAGGAATTTTTCATGCCGTTCTGCAGTACCATGACATCCAGGTGTCCTACAGGGTGAAGGAGTCTATAAACCAGGTGTCCTGTAGGGCGAAGGAGTCTAGAAACCACTGTCCTATTAGATACATGCACAAAAAGTTACTAAAAGAAAAAGATAACAGAAACACATAGAAGAACCTCACCGATAGGGTATCAAATATTTGGGCTTGTATGACACAAGACAATCAAGTGCCATCTTCTGAACTTCAGGACTCTTATGAGTTAAAAATTCTAGATAAGCTCTGTTCAGATCTGGTTCTCGATATATGGAACGTGGATTCTTCATTTTTGTGAAGACGTTCATATGTGCAAGTAAAGTCCTGCAACAATAAAAAATATACAGTTTAAGCTTGCAGGTATTTGTGTGTGTTCAGATCATGATCATCGGGCTGTGACACTGGGTTGTCTCATATATGGACACCAACAATTTAGGACGAATATGCCATTTCTACCTCCAGGGTCAAGATGAGTAAATAGACAATGAAGTCAGTTTATCTATGACAGTTACAAGGAATGTGAGCAATGATCTCCACACAGAAAACTGTAAAATGAGTGATCATTGCCATAAGTACCTGAAAATTCAAATTTTCAGAACTCAGTTTACTTGCAGTAGTATATCTAAATTTCCTCTAAATAGCTAAGCTCTAATTATCAGTACAGTTTCTACAATAAAAACAAAAATCAATGTCTTGAATCAAACAGTACTGCACAACACTCTACACACTGATTCCTCTCTACTACTCATACCTATATTTCTACTATGGATACTAACAGTCAGCAGCAATTACGTTTTCTCTTCAGCATAAAACATAATATGATAAAGTAATTTCTTCAGTTAAACACAATACATATATATAGTCTTTAATACATAGTTGGCAACATGTTTCGGTTCCAGTGAACCATCTACAGATCAATACTTAATATGTGGACACGGTGCATTCAGTGAGTGCGCACATTACAGGATCCCATATTGTTTACAAACCACTTCTATTTTAAAATTCAAGTTAAAAACCTATTGGCCAATGTATCTTTTAAAATTTATGTAAAAACTCCTATCAGTATGTTGGTAAATCCACATTAAAATTTATGCTAGCTTATACATATTAAAAGTTAAACTAAAGCTCTTGTTAAATGGACATATAACTAGGGTTGTGTGTATATGTACTTAGTTGAAGCCAATATTTTTTACTTATTTGGTCATATTCTAAATTCTGAAGATTGTTTTTATCACAAGTACATTAATGCCTTCCTATGGAAGGCTAAGTTCAAGGTTGTGTATCACATGCAATACAGCTCTTATCAATTTTGTTTTCACATATGTATTTTAGGTACAGTTCTAATACATGAAGTTCTGCTAGGTATGTGTATATGTTTGTCAAACTCCGCGTCACTTTTTATGAGATGGATGTATCTGTTACATTGAAGGAGGGGTGTCTTGTAGTTTATTCCATGTCAGAATCTGATTTTGTTTGTAGAGTGGTTGCTTACATGTGAGTAACACTTGTGACAAGTATTAGTTTAAGTTTAGCTTCAGTAACTTGTAATATATATAAGCTAGAATAAATTTTAATGAGGATTTACCAGTGTACTGATAGGAGTTTTACATACATTTTAAAAGATAAAAGAATTTCATCATTGTGTGAACGTCACAGAATGTACTTAAACACACCCTGAAACCTGGCCTTGACTTGGCCTCCTTATAAATGAAAGTCCTTTCAGGCATCCGTTTCTAGGATAGGGAGGTTTCATCCATATTGCAGCTCTGCTCTGGCAAGTAATTCTCCTCCACAGTCAGCTTATCTAGGGTTTCCAAAAATTCTTACTACTGTCATATATGCAGTCCATCATTGACCGAAATGTCATTATGCGGCGCATGACTGTATATTATTACCCTGTTACAAGAAGTCTGAAGTGATTTTAAAGTCACAGCACTCTATGTATAATTGCGTCACTAAATTCACACATGCAAAAACAGCAGTATTTACGCAAATACTGGCTTGACACAGGGGTGAACAAATCCAAGGTACCTGGTCAACCAGGTGACTACATTTTATATGGTGACACCTAGGATTTTCACCAAAACAACTGCAGTTTTTCACATGTACCAAACAGAAAGTGCCAGTTAACAATCAGGTTCACAGGTCACTCCACAATTGTGAGTTCTAAGTATGGAAATGACACTCTTCTGGCACCTACAATTTGTAAGTGGCTCCCAGATGCCTAAAAATTAGTGCACATGTGAAATGTATAACGGCTACAGCTTAATTTTTAACAGAAAATATATTTAAAAATGAGTATGTAACAGCCGGGGGGGGGGGGGGGGGGGGGGGACCCCCCCCCCCAAAAAAAAAAAAAAAAAATTTTAAAAAAAAAAAGAAAAAAAGTGGGGGAAAAAAATTTCCTTTTTCCACAAAAAAAACCCCCCGAAATTAAAAATATATTTTTTTAAATAATTACCACTTAACAAAAAAAAAAAAAAAAAAATTTTAAAAAAAAAAAGAAAAAAAACAAAATACCATATATTAATTTTTTTTT
>Ga0131853_10009914_pt1 | contig 17440 bp, 11 predicted proteins | sample TergutLab28metaG_FD_92764 | JGI IMG/M metagenome (GOLD analysis project Ga0131853, IMG submission 92764) | Labiotermes labralis P1 segment gut microbial communities from Petit-Saut dam, French Guiana - Lab288 P1 (version 2) (version 2) | ecosystem: Host-associated > Arthropoda: Insects >... | reverse complement strand
TATAAATGTAATTAGATATTTTCGAAAAAAAAAAAATAAAAGAAGAGCAAACGCTTGTTTTCTTTTTATTAGAAGAAATAAAAAAAAATGAGTGGGGGGGGGGGGGGGGGGGGGGGATCAGGAAGGGAAACATTTGTGAGAGGATCACAGATTTATGTTGCCAGGAAACACTTTCTTCATGTATCATAAATATTCACTAATCTAAAAAAAAAATATTTGGAGAGTTTTCCACGTATACAGGCATAATACACTGAGAAAAATTTGTGTATGCGTATTCTCCATCCCTCAGTGCATAATGTAATAACATGTGTATCTATAAATTAAATTAGGGTTTAGTATGTAGGTTTTAGTTTTTTGGGGGGTTTTAGTTGTTTTTTGTTGGTAAAATGTTTCACTCAACTTCTGTGCATCTTACTAAGCTTTTGTAGTCACTTAAAGTACTGCACAGTGTGGTTTGTGTGTATGTGTGTGCAAGATGTGAAAATGGAGAGAGTACTATGGGAGTGGAACTACATATGGGAAATGAAAGGAGATATTTCAGTGTTAAATTTAAGAAGAACATTTTCTTAAGAGATGGGCATGATGGTCAAATAGGATGGGCAGCATTACTAACTTTTCTGCTTCATATTTTGGTAATTATTCTGCCTGCCATGCCTTCCCCAAAACTTTGTACTGCAAAGTGTTGCATGGTTTCACAGTGTTCACAGTTTTTATGATGAAGCTCGGTTATATAACACTTTTCCAAATTTGATGTATTTTGTTTTAAAAAGTTAACAAGTGGTGAGTTTCAGGCATCTTGACTTAGTGTTCACTGATGTGTAAAATGCGCTGTGCTGTATTGTAAGATATTCATAAACAATACATTTGTAGTTTCCAAGGCCGCTACAGAAAACGCCAGTCTGCCAGTTAAGTGGTGAGGTAAGTGAGACGAGATGGATGAAGATGTGACTGATGATTGCGAGTTAAGCGCACTTGTGGAAATTTATTTTTGTCCTCCCCTGTCACTGTAATTTTATGTATTATTAACTTAACATGTTTTACGTAGTGGATGGAGACCTGATTCAAAACTAAATCACCACCAAAAACTATGTAATGTAATATGACGCTGTTCTTTCAAATCGACAAGCAGGTAATTTCAAACTGATTTTCACAATAGGGCAGTAAAATGTTCATTGCATGATAGGATCATATTTCTTAAAGACAGTTGTAATAACTGTGTTCATAATTTATCAGAATATGAACATATAAGGCTGTCACTGATATTTATAATTTTACGAACAGTAGTTGACTTTGTTTTTTCTAGAACAACAAACGTGTGATGCCTGCAGGGACTATGTATGTGCATTCTTGTGCTTTTGTTTCACAGAATTTCATTCGTACAGTTTAATTCACTCCTTGGAGACTGCATTTTGTTGATTTTTCTTATATAAAGCAGAGCACTACACTTCTACTCTGAGACATAGGTTCTTACATTTGTGTTTGTGAAAATATATGGCATGAAAGTCAGAGGTTAAAATTATTGCATGTGTCAAATATGAGGTTAATGAACAAAAAAAATGTGTTGTGGTGACTTTTCCATACTTTTATTCTTTGTGCATTTTGCTTATTAAACAAACTTGTAAGGGGTTGTGAAACAAATTGTGATGTTTCCAGGTACACAGTTCCTGTTCTACATGGATGGTTTAAGAGTTTTGATATGGTATCGTCATTATATTGTGTGTTCGTAATTGATGGGCCCTTTAATTTGTTGTTAGAAAATATTTGCCCAATAAAATGAAGATGATGTCCTTCTTTCAAGTGGCATTCTTTAAAACAGTATGCTGCACAAAGTGTGTATTACATGTATTATTGAAGTGGTTTCCATTGGGAAAGTTCAGTCCTTTCATATTATAGAAGCGCTTTCAAAGTAAGGAACTGTGTGACTGAACATTCTAGGAGTTCCTGAACCATATCCTGGTGGTGTACAATATTCATACATTGAAAGCATTATGCATTTTAAGAATTGTATTTCTGCATTCAGCTTCCCTTTTGTTTCCCACAAAAAAATTTAAATTCTGAAGTGATTATAAAAATGGAGATTACTTAAATTCAGAAGCATCTTAAAGTTTTCTTTGTTTGTCATATTTCACTTAAAAACCATTTTGACAGGTCCCATGTTTTTCAAGGTAGTTCCAGCATTACAGTTTTTACAGTTTGGACTTAGGTTTGTAACCAGACTACATATTTTTTAACAGAAACTGAACTGTTTGTGACTGTCAGTTTGACATTAAAATTAAGCATAAAAGGTCTAGAGCAACAGGTGGATATTTGAGGTCCTCACACCAGAGACTGTGAAGATTGCTGCCTGTTGGGATGTAACATGGTGTGTTTTGGTAGATAGGTACCTAGCTACTGCACTGCTTGCTTTCACATTATAGGCAGCAATCTTGGGTACCTGGATTTGTTTAAGGTGTGTGTGTTGCCTGTGTCATATTTTCAATTTTTCATCATACACTGAAACATCAACTTATTACTGCTGCAACCATGAACATTTTATTGCAGCATAATTTTGTTCTGCTCTGACTCAGCTGAAGGAAGGGGTCAGTAATTTTTTTTCAGTGCCATCTGGTTTCAGATGAATTGTTGGCTAGCTTGGACTATCTTGGACCTTCCCATTTACTTCCCATTGGTTAATTTCTGTATCCGTGTCCATTTCTCCTTCCTGTTTGAAATATTGAGCTGTGGTGTGAACATGAAGGATGTTATGCGATATCATGTTGCTCAGAGGAAGAATGATAAGAAAGTAGTTCTTGTTTGTGACTTTTAAACATTTAAAATGAGTAATTTTACTGATTGTAGACTACTCAGTAATGTAGCAAAAAGTTGATTCTTAGAATAGTAAAAACCATTTGAAGTTGCTCTCTTCTGCTCTCATCTGTTCTTACTTGAGCTTTGCCATCTGAGAGTGTGTTTGTTGAATCAACTGTGCCAGGACTTCTCCATATTTTTGTCAGTCATTTGAGCATGTTGACACAGTTATGTTCCTGAGTCACATGACATTCCATACGTAAAAAACATATTAAACTGTCCACACCCTGTGTTGTAACCAGCACATATAGACATGTACACATTTTGTACTCATTAATGTTATTTTAATGCTTTCAGAGTTTGTTTGATTGCATTATAATTTATGTACATTCATCACACCACAATTTTAAATTGTTATGTTTTGTGGTATAGACAATGTGAATGACATGTGGAACATGTTTGGCAATGAATTAAATTGATGGAATTGTTGAAAGGCTGTCTGTTGTGATACAGTTAATATATGTGACGGCAACACATTGTGCTGGGAATAAACTTTGGGGTTATTTTTAATATGGACATCCTTTAAGGATGGGGGGACAAATTATCTTAAATTGCTTGATTGAAGTGTGGTAAGTGGGTATGCAAACTATGTTATTTCACTTGATTTTAACCTTAATACAAACCCTCCATCTTGACTTCGTCTGCATAATGATTTACAATTTTTGATGTAACTTTAGTTTCTTGCAGTTGCGATGCTCCTTGTGGTACAGGTATTTATAAATGCCACAAAATTAATGTTTGGATCTCTGTAAATTTTTCAAAAATTTTGAAATTATGTTCACTTAATATTTTTAATGCATTGTTACAAAAGAGTTTAATTGAAGTATGTGGAATTTTAAAATATATAAAGCATGTCAGTTTTGCTACAAGCTTGGTTCAAATGCAAAGGTTTTGTCAATAATTAATGGATCATAGGATTCAAATCAACTGATTGGAGAAGTCCTGGTTAAGTGTGTGTTCATTATTCTGAGTGATATGTCTGTGCATGAAGAATTTGGGTGCAGTAAATACTTACTATGGAATCTTTAATAAAAACATATTGCTGAGAATCTTGGATCATTTTGCATGATTTTTGTGGATACAGCAATGGAAAAATATGAGATGTCTTGAGTGCATATACTTCTGAATATTTCACAACTAAAAGGTACATATTGCCTGCCTCTGTTCTTCCATGTCTTTTTAAGTTAAATTCTTGTTTCATTGGGAAAATAATGACTTGTTTATAATATGGAATCCACAAACAAAGCAGCTGTTTGTAGTCCATTTTTATTTATTGGTTTCGCATGTAGAAGTGGTTTCGATTTGCGTGGTTGAAAGAGTGCTTGGTCATACTTGGAAATTGCAGTAGAACCTTGATTAACTCATTTGATCACACTGTATCTTTTACAGTATTGGCATAGTTCGTACTAGATAGTTTTAGATGTAGGAGGTGATTAATTTGTGATATGCTAAAAAAGCTCGCAGTCTTTGCTGAAGTCAGTGGTCCATCCTCAAATGGTAACAAAAACAGTACCATATGCATGAAGGGATTTAACATGACATCTTTTTTCTCTGTCTACTGATAGTGAGTGGTGTTATACATCACAGAATAATTAGTAATTCATTTACAACAAATTATTGCTTTGGTGAACTGAGAATTGTATGTCTGTGGTAATGGAAATACCAGAAACTACAGAAAAATTGCTGCTGAAAGAAAAATTTAATGATATGTGTACAAATGAGGTGCAAGGTTTTGTCATAATGTTTTGTTCGTTTCTGAGAAATTACTGCTGAATGTCATTTATCTTAGTACCAAGGTGTAATGATTGTAGAAACATTAAAATCAAAGCTTCACATTTAAGCACTGGTACATTACCAGACATACTGCTGTTGTCCCATTAATTTACAAAAATATAACATAACCATGAAAGTGGCGAAAAAGAAGGAAAATGGTTCAATCATAATGCCATAGTGCTGTCTTCATTATTTTACAATTCTATGCCTGCCCATCATGGTTTTATTCTATGGAGACAATTTTTTTTAACATGTGTTTGTTTTGTTTGTTGTCTCTAATATGGCTGCAAAGTCTTACCATTATTCCAAGTATTACATAGTTGATAGTGCAGAAGGTTGTGAGTTAAGTCTGATTTCCACTACGCACTGCGTAGTAACCCAGAAGAGCGCAATCCTCATCTACTTCATGGCAGAAGCTTGAAATCATGCAAGTCTGATTGTATTCAGAATTGAGTCCTGTAGATGTCTATAGCAAGATTAACACAGAGAAAGGAAGTTGGTCTTATGACAGGGCTGTGTAGACTTCATTCAAGAATTATTATATCTTCTTTCATTTCATTGCTTTCATCTCATTGTAGAAAACAGCCAGACTTGAAAATTGAAGCTAATGTTACTTATTGGCTTATGTTTTTGTGGAGTTCGCTATGGAAGGACCCACAATATCTGGAAGTGCACTACATGACTCATGAGATTCATAAAACTGCCACATCTATGCCGTTAAACATAGGATTTGTATACTTACTTATAATTATTTTGTGCATTTCATCGTGTACTTGGCAGGAAAGATTAGCGCACAGGAAGTGATTCAAGGCTTTTGTGGTGGTGAAATTTAAATTGTGGCCATTTGGATTATGATACTAGGTCTTTTATGTGGTTGCTGATGCTTCAGGGGAACCTGTTCCCTCTGTCTTCATCATAAAATTTATAACATTATAAATTTTTACTATTTCTTGGTTGACATTTTAAATGTATAAGAAATACTCCTGCAGTAATTGTAACCATATATGATATAATACACGGACTTCCCCACACCTGTTTGTTGTGGTTCATGTGTCGTTCTAATGAAATTAAAAGTAAATGCATATCTTGAAGGACCGGTGTGTTATTTGCTGGTGTAGATAGATAATATATTTAAAAAATTCACCATTTCTGCATCGTATATCATATGACACAGCAGTTTCTCTTGAAAGATTCACAAGTCTCATATACTGAGACTGATGTAGAGGTTTAAAAAGTGCTACCAAGTTGACTTACAGTGCAGAATTGTCATGTTGCATTGTGCATTTGAATGTCCTGTGATTACAAAAATCAGTTTGAGACCATTTAAGGTCTGTTAACTTAAAGGCATATGTATGAATAAGATACTTTTGATGGAATGAAATGTTGAGCCTGGACCCAGGATAGTGGTGATCAAGTGTAGTAATTTCTATAATGAATTCTAACAGCACAATCAAGATTCTACTGTACCTGTACAAATGTATTTAGTTGAATGCATGGGTATGTATAACGTGGCTATTGGTAACAGTATGCAGTTTCTTCATGATCTGATTTATAGTGGTAAATTAGAAAAATAAATTCTGTGTGTGTGTGTGTGTGTGTCTCCTGTTGAACAGAGCACTAGTTTACAAACCTCAGGATTTAATTTCCAGATGTTCTTATTATTTGGACTTTTTGTTACTGGGATTCAAAACCCTGCCTTAAGGTCTTCACAGCCTGTTCCATCTGCTTTAAATTTGTACAGTAAGGATAAGTGGTGTTTACAAAAACACAATTTTATTGAATATTTACTGATGCTGTGCCTTTTCGGTATCACGAATTTGCCATGTTGATTGCCTATTCTTGATCAGACATTGCATTAAGTTTTGGTAAAATGTAACTAGGGTACAGACATTTAGTGTATGCTTGTTGCAGCATTGTCATGATGGAGAGGATGTAGGAATGCTGCTCAGGACTGTAGTGTTGTGTGTTTGGTTCAGACAAAACGTTTTACAGTCTCTGTAATTTTAGTATGTTGTTTAAATTCCAACAACTTAAAGTGTCCTGTCTGTTAATCTTGATAACTAATCTAACCTAAAGCAGTGTACTGTGTTGCTGAGATACTTCTGTGGGTATTCTCTTTCTACCATTGTGTGCTTCTTCTTTAGGACTTCAAATATTTAATAATTTCCATTTGCTCGCTGTTCTTTTATATACTCTTGGTAATAATTTGTTGAGGACATTAGCTTTGTTGCTCCCATTTGTCTGTACATATATAATTTTATTAGGCAAATTTTTGTCATTTTTTTTTTTTTATGTAGAGTGCATTTAAAGAAGAAATGTATGTATGTTCTAAGTAAGACAACATGAACATAGTACCATTGATAAATATTGTCTGGCTTGAACAATAATTCAGGTTGAAGTTAACGTAAATGTCATCTGCCAGGGATGCACATATTTTCCCAAATTCTAGGAACCACCTCGAAATTCTAGGTGCCAGAAGGGTGATGTGAAGCAAATTCCATACTGGGGACCCCAAAATATTAGACACCACCATACAAAATCTAGTTGCCGTGGTCACCTGACGTTCCTACCATAATCTGTGTACATTTTTTCGCATGATGTGTTTTGGAAATATTGATTACTGGGTACTAATGTGGACTTAATGAATGTACATATATGGGACATATTTTTTGTATGCTGTTACATTGTCAGTCTTGGCTTTTCCATTTTGTTGTTTGCATAAAGGCATTTCAAAAATCTGCAAACTTTTATTTTGATGGGCCACTGTGTTTGGTGTTCTTTGCCATCTTATTTGGATTGTAGATGGCATAATGACCAGTTTTACAAAGCTTCATGATTTTTAAGTGCTTGTGAAATGAATTACTAGAACTCACACTAGTTTCACAGTTTTACTGATATTTATCAAGACTACATGAATTTGTCACATCTTACCTATCCTTTCAAAGCTTTTAATGTTTCTTGACCACAATTCAGAATGGTGGAAATTTTTGGTGTACACGTTCATGATTCAGGATATTGAGAAATGTTCTGAACAAAAATAATTTAGGTTAAAAGTGAATGAAAGTTACCACTGTATGGTGGTATGTTATGTTATTCACCGTGTGTGGTTATGAGGCAAATACTCCTCCAACACAGTTATTTCATTTGTTCAAAAGGATCCCATAGTAAACATATTGTCTGATTTGAAGGTAGTGAACTGTGTTGTAATAGTAAGAATGTGAAATTTGTTAATTGCCGTTGCCTGTTTACATGCATTCTCCAGTTTGTATCAGTAAATTATTTTTAGATTTTGTGTGAAGAACATTTTGGATATATGTTTGAGTAAATGCATTGTTTAAAATTTCGGGGACCATGCTAGTGATGATACGTACGGTGGCTATGTTGAAGATGTATTAAGTGGGTTGCCAGTTTTCTTTGTTTTCCATCTTGTAGTTCGTGTTAATTCTTGGATGTTAGAATGATTACTTTGTTATTGTGTGTGAAAAAATCAATGGTGAATTGCTTCAATGAAGACAGTTCCTTAAATGTAAGAGTGAGCATGGTTAAACGTTTTAGTTTGGCTTGGTGAAACTGGTCATTGGACTTACTCTCATGGCAAGAAAACTATGTTTGTTTAAATTTATTTCATTAAGTTTATGTTAACTGTATTCAGAGATGAAAATGAAAATCGGAAATTAATGCTGAACCATTCCTAATTTGAAAATGTAATAGACACACCCTTTTCATGGTTTTGAACATTTAAATTTATGTATTTAGTCAAACTTATTCATTTATGAAACATTTATTTAGTGGTAGATATCTCATTGCCAGGCAAATCCATATTTGTCTGATTATCAAAGTGCATGAAGGGACATCTGTTTTCTATGTAACCACTAATGGCTCAAGGCTGTTGAATTTTGTGTGTGCTTTTCTTTGTTAGTTTGTTTAAGGAAGTTGTACCTACTGCATAAGATATAGGTACATCCCTCACCCCTGTTGAATTCTCTATGTAATGTGTTGATCAAAATTGTCTTTAATTTTTTACTAACCATTATTAAAAAATTTCCTTTCATGTTATTTGATAAACTTGTTGGTTACTATGCTCCATATCAGCATCCATGGTTGCGGTTTAAATTTCATCCTTAATTTCAGGAATTTTTTCAGTACATGTCTTGATATAAATTGCCCTCCAAGAATGGAAACTATCAACTTCCAGGCTAATGAAATGGAAATGTGTGTAGGTGTTCATTAACCATTCTGTCAGGTTAACTAATATTACTCAATTTGTATTTGATTCTTATCATCTCTGCTGCAAAGTATAACTTTTCACAGGAGGTACAATAAAATATAATTTCCCGAAAGACTTGGAAGAACTTGCATCATCATGACCATTATCATCTTTGTTGCTATTATTGTTATAACCATATATTTGTGAGTATATCACCATCATGGTGTACCTTACTGTTACTATGGCCCTATCCTTATCCCTTCATTTGAGGCTTAAAGTGCATGTGTTACTGTATATTGGATGAAGGAATTTTTCACTTACAAGAATTGTTACATATTGGTGCTTAAAATTTCAGCAAATCTCAGTGAAGTGTATGATTTGAATTAAAACTGGGGGCATTAGATTTTCTAGACTTTGGATGCCCATTATGAAAAGAACGCCATGGGTAATGCAAGGTGTATTGGTATGTTATCCATTTGTGATTATTCTGGTTGCTGCAAATATATAGTGGACATATGTATCATTTGCACACAGGGATTCAAATCAAACCATACACTGGTTCAGGTTTTTGTACATGGATTCAAATGGGTTTAGAGGACTGTTGCTTGAGAAGATGTGTGTGCTGAATGTCCGGGATGTGAAATATAGGACACCAGTGCTTTACGTCTTGTGACACTGCAGTTGCTCAAGCAAAACAATTTTATTTTTATTGACTTTCATTTTCATGTAACAGAAAGGCATGATTTAAAGTTGTTTGCCATTCATGTTCAATATATACAGTGGGGTATGCTAGAAGAACCGTAATTGGTTCTAGAACCTCATTCATTATAACATCTGTTCATTCTAGCATACATTGTGATATATGTATTTAGGGCCACAGCCTAGAGCAAAGTTACCATCCAACACAGCCATTTAAACAGGAAAAATATAACACAAAATAAAAAATATAATCGTAAAAACAATATAAAATGAATTTATTTATCTTTTATACACTGTACATGTAAATTTGAAAAGCATATACAATCTCTCCTTAGTGAAAACTATGACTAAACTTTCCCTAGCAAAAAATATAAGCATAAAGCATAAATTATCTCTCCCTGCTAAAGGCGCAAATAAGCAGATAGCTGAACTAAAGTGATAACTGGACCTTACAAACGATAACAAAGATGATGACTGATGCTCTAATCAAGTGGAAAGGCCTGTCACGTCATGTGCACACATGTGTTACGTCAGCCGATAGTATTCCTCCACGTTTGTTGTAGCATCTGTGTTCATTGTAGCATCCTGATTTTATTTATAAAAACTGATCGTCGTAGCATTTGTTCCTTGTAGCATCGCTCATTTTAGCATAGCCCACTGTAGTTACTTTTATCTCATGTTTGCTTTGAGTCTCTGGTTTCCCTTTTGAAATCTTGAGTGAGTTTTCATTGTTGTTCATATCAGTGCCTTAATTATATACAGTGAACTGTGGCCATGCAAACCCATTGTGTCATTTACAATTGAGAAGAACACCTGATGTGTTCCTCTTTGGTTATAATTTAATTATGTAGTGAGTATTTAAGTTACAACAATTTGGAGAATAAGAAAATGTATTAAAGTCTGATACAAAAATTAATATTGTAAGATCTAAACTGTGTCTAAAACTGTAAGCTAGTAAATTGTAGCAAGAAACCTACAAGTATCAGCCCCAGTTAGACTCAAGACTGGTTTTTGTAAGAATATTTTTCATTCTTTTCATGAGACATTGAGGGCAGTAATAGTCACGATAATTATACCATTTTATGTCCTTATGTTTTTGTTTGTCAGTAACCTGTGTAACATTAATACAGATTTAATTGTTATCAGGAGTTTTCTTGTGAAATTTTGAAATTCTTATGGCAGTGACTATGAAGAACAGTCCTTTTGGATGTGATATGTTGTGCTTTGTTAGCAAATGTACACTTCTGACACAAACTGCTGCTTGCATGTGCAGGATGCGAACATCTGTAAATTTGCATAGCATGGTCTGGGCTGCAGTTTCACTGTATAAACAGTGTATATGTGTGATGGTTTAAATGATAAATGGTTTCAACATTAAAATAATTTGCCAAGAAACCCGGCACAATTTGTTTGATCAACATGCATGCACTTGCAATGGCATGAGTGATGCTAACAAAAACAATGGATAACAACCTGCCTACCATATGTGATACAGAGTCAGAGAAGCGTGAGGGTTGCCCTATTGAATCCACGCCCTCCCCCTTAGCATACGGGCCCAAGCCTGCGCCTGTGCCTCCATCAACTTGTGTTGGCTCTAAGAACAGCGTAACCACAAAGCCTGGACGCCATCGCCCTACTGGACAGAAGACAAAATTCAGCAAAACTTCTGTGGTAAGTGCACTGGCCATGGCACTTCAACTATCAGCAGCACGCCATAACTCTAAGTCGCCCACTTGAAGACATGAGTCATCACCAGTTTTAATAACTTATTTCTTGTAATTCACATTTTGGAGGCATATTTAATGAGAATGGTAGTATGGTTGGAGCTCCATATGTACATCATTCTTGTGAATTGAAGTAGATCCACTCACGTACGATAGGTAAGTGCAGTCCTGAGAATCTGTGTGTGGATGAGTGAATGGATAGGATTTGTATGCTTCAAGAGTGTGCATGTAACCATGTAACACAAGTGAGAACAGATGACTTAAACATTAATGTTGTCAGGGAGTGAACCTAACCTGTAAATTTCTTGCTGAATTTTTCGAGATCTGTATGACTTATTTTGCTTCATTGTGGAGACAAATGTTGGACTAAAGTAACTTTGTAGTATTTGGTCCGAGATAATGAAAATTTTGCGGTTTTTGTGAATATGTTTTAGAATCTTTTTAAATGTCATGGTCTTCGACATTTGTACAGAGGACTAATATGACAGTATGTCTGTGTAAATATGTTCCTTGTTATTTAGTTTAGCCCCCGGTTTTTGAAGTAACACCTTTCCATTCTATCAGCACAACAGTAAACAATCCTTGTTTACAATAATAGCTACATGCTTCAGCTCTTTGGTAATGCCAGCATCAGGCTAACCACAATAAAAATGTAAAGGTGTAGCAGTATCCGTATATCAAGTATCAAATCATTGTGGTAGTGAGATCTCACGCTATAGGAGAGTTTGTTATGGACATTATTTGGCCCTGTGATTTTGTTATTGTTGTGATTTATTACATTTAGTTAAAATTATATAGAGTTCTGTGTTTGTTGAGTGTAACTTCACTGATTGTTTAATTATATTTCTCATAATCTTTTTAGACTATGTTGTTGCATCTGATTTTCTTTTCTGGCATTTTTAGGTGTGATGTATGTTCATGCTGTCTTGGTAGCTGATTTTATAAAGCTGATGTTTCACATTGAGAGGAGAATACTTATCAAATATGAATTCTGTATGTTATATTTTGATGTTACATCTGTTTTCCCCATCCCTCTAATTACGTTATGTACAGTGTGTGCCACATTATTTGATATTTAATTTTGTAGGTCAAATTTACAAGTTTTCATAAGAATGTTCTGAATGACTTTTTGTCTGTACGCTCTGACACTTGAAGTGTACAGACAAAAAGTTGTGTAAGGAAAATGTTTGGAAAATCCTTATTCATGCATGGAATTTTGTTGTACAAAATCAAGTACTGAATAATGTGGACATAACATTGTATGTAGCACAAGTTGGAGGAAGGAAAAACCAGTTGTGACATCAATATATATCATATGGAATTAATATTTGATAAGTATTCTCCTCCAAATGTGAAATATTGGCTTTAGAAAAGTAGGTATTAATTTAGCATGAACATACATCACACATAAGAATGCCAGGAAGAAAAATCAAACACACCACCACAGTTGATGAAGTTTTAGGAGAGATATTGTTAAACAGTAAGGGAAATTACAATCAAAAAGCCAGGAGTTTTTAAAAGGTTTTAAACTTTACACATTTTTCACTAAATGTAACTCACATAACAATAACAAAATTGTAGGTCTAAATAGTGTCAATAATGCACTCTCATCAGGTGTGAAATTTCAGTACCACTTTGATTTGGTGTATGATAGAAGGTAATTTATATCACTTTACTTTTTTATATTGGTTAGCCTGAAGATAGTTTCACTAGAAAACTTGAACATGGATCTAGTATTGTAAACATGGATTGTTTGCTACTTATATTGTGTTATTGGAATGAAAAAAATATTTGTATTTAGTTCAGGATGCAAAGTGCCACATGCAAAGATTCTTCAGTTTTTGCTCATTAATTTGTGGAAATTTCTTGTTTGTGTAAGTCTTTGCTGTTACAAGATGCAGTATATTCTTCATTTAGATCTCACCAGTTTGTTCATGAAAATTGGCTTGTTACCAGAAATTATTTTTGTGTGGTTTTGTTTCTTTGTACATAACAACATAACAAACTAGCAGTGTCTGCTGTTATTTTGACTGAGGTTTCTAAAGCATTTCTACATGTTCACTCAGAACACATTCTGAGCAACACCTTCCCTTAGGTCACACACCACGTCCTTCATAATTGGTAGCTCTTTGTAATCCACGATGGTCTCTGTGTTTAACCTTTATCAGCATTAGCATGGGAGCAAACTAGTGCAACGTTAAATCAAATCAAGTGGTAGTTTATCATCAAGGTGTGGAGGTAAGTGATAAGGTCTTTGGTTTAATTTTTGGACAGTTGTTGATGATTTGATTGGAATGATATTCGTCAATCAAATCACAGTTATTTTCAAAATATTTAGAACATATATACATTAAGATATTTTACAGGATAATGATGGAAACAAAGTTTGGATATGTCCAGCATGTGGAGGACAAGATGATGGAAGTCCTATGATTGGGTGTGATGACTGTGATGCATGGTATCACTGGTAAGACATTCGTTATCTTTGTTGATGTGTATGACTGTTCAGTATTTGTGTACGTTAATCATTAATTATTATTAGGAATCAGTATTTCCTTCACCCATTGCAGCTCTGCTCTAGACAGTTCATTGTCATGAATTTGCTCTGAAGACTTATCCTTGGTGCATGTGCCACCTTCTGTTTGTTAACATTGTTATTTGTGTTTCTGAGAAATAATAACAATAGTAGTAATAACAACAATCGCAACAGTGAAGGCAATTATAGAAACAGTGGCTAATTTTCACTCAGCTGTTTGGTTCCATACCTTTCATTGATCTGGAAAGTTCATTATGTGGTCACAAGAACATATGAAGTTCAGGCCCATGTATATGTTTGCTAAGAGACTGACATTTGGATAATGCACACTATCTTACGTGCTATACAGTTATGGTTCCATGGCTAAAACTGCCTCCCATGTATGGTAAATCATAGTTTATCATGCCCCTGTAGTCAGGATGGCATAGTATTGTGACTAGGCAATGGGCTGGAAGATGCATGATTTGATTCTAGGCAGGGGAAAGAGATTTTCCTCTTATCCAAAATGTCTGAGTCAGCCCTGGGACCAACCAAATTCAATTGGTACTGGGGACTTTTGTGCCATGGTAAAGTGACCAGGGCATAAATTTGGCCACTCAACTCCATCTGGGGTTAAGAATGAATGGAGGTGTATCTCTGCTGTCTTTATGTACCTTCATGACATGAACAGAGAGGACATTGTACCTTTACCTCTTTTACCTTTATATTTCTCCTTGTATGGTTTATATTACCCTTCCAGTCTCCATCCAGACAAGACAAGAGCATAGAATCTCTGAGATGGAGCTGTGACAGGGGTGGTCCTTTATTCGATATTAGTGGTAGTGAAAAGTGACAAATCTGTAATCTGAATGTTTCTGTAGATATGAAAACATTTATGTTTGAGAATACTTTAAATGGTATTTTGGAACTCAGTGTACCAGATAGATCAGATGCTTCCAAATTCTCAATATGTTAGTTCCTTTCCTTTTATTGGGTGCATTTCAAGGCTTCCACCAGAGGCACAGGTAACTAGATGTTGGTCCCCATGACTCAATAATCTTGGCGCTCACATAGATGTTAGCAAAGCTGCTACAAGATCTTATAACAGAGATTCAAAAACTGCCTTCTGCCAGAATAAAAATCCAACCTGAAAGAACCCAAAACTAATTCAACTATTCTCCATGTTGTGTCCAATCTGTGCCATTGGTTCTGAAGAGGCCTTGTCTGTGCCAGTGGCTTCCACCTACTAAAAAATATTTAGTGTCATTTAGCTTCTTCTGTGTGAATCACATATGTTATTCTTCATAGCCATTCTGGAGAACAAAAATGTTTTTGTGCTGTTGCAGTACAGCTTTATTTTGAACTGTCTTCAGGAATGAACTTTATGTGTCTTTGAATTGCAGGGTGTGTGTGGGTATTCAAGTTCCACCAGATGAGAATGAGGATTGGTACTGCCGAGTGTGCATTGTTAAAAAGCAAGAGAATATTGCAGACAAAAAGAAGAAGTCCCGCAAGAAGAAATTGGTTACATAAGACATCTTATGTAAATCTTACACAGAAGGGTCCTGTACAATATGGAGGGGATGTTCTCATGGTGTATATTAACGTCATGTGTACAGATTAATTTTAATGTAACACCTGTTATGTGGGATTATTGATATTTTAATGGATAGCAAATTCATAATAGGAAATTACTGAGATTTGTGTAATTATGTACAAATCATTGACACAAACTTAATTGCTATTCACTGTATGTTTTCACGTTGAAACATCATCAGATAAACATATTAGTTCATCACATTCTGTAAGTGTTGATGCATCATGTCCAAAATGCATGGTGAACTCTTATCATAAGTGTATGTTGGTGGTTTGATCAAATTTGTACGTACTGAACTTGCAGGGGATGACTACAAAATTAAGAAACATTGTTTAACAGCGTCTTTCCATCTGCACTCGTTGGTAAGAGATGAATTTAGGCACAACTTTCCATTAATTGTACTTGGCATTCTAGGTGGTCAAGATGCAGTATTGGCTTGCTGCTCTTGGTTACACATGTTGTTTAGCTTAGAATCAGCTGAGTTGTAAGTTGTTATTTTTAAACTAGTATCCATTGGTCTCTGATTCTAGTCAACAAAGTATAAACGGAATATGAGAGCACAGAATAACTTTTGCACAAGTCCCTGTTATACAGGATGATTGCAAATGATGTGAAGGATTACATTAATTGATTGGTAAGAAAGTAATGGCCACACAGAAATAAGTGCAGACCATTATAAAGGGAAACTTGGAAAGTTTTTCCTACTGTAGGAAGTACAGTATGTGCTTCATTTGTAGCCCTACACACATAAAGACAATATTCAACTTTGTGCTATTATTTTGCAGTGAAGACTGTTCAGTTTTTGCAGTAGCTGTTATTATTCAATCCTTCAAGTTGTGTTCGGGGTTACAGGCATTGGCGGAACATAAACTTCATCTTTCACAGAGTCCTGCGCAATAAGGTTGAGGGGGTCAGATCTGGAGATCATGAATACCAAATAGTAGATTATCCTAGCTGAACCATCAGTTGGCATCTGCCTTCTCGAGAATGTTGTCACTTCCATGTGGATATGTGATGTTCTTCCATGTTGGAAAAGAATGTTTGTTTGTTTGTTGTCAAGTAGCAGGGGCATTAAGAACAACTCCAATGTGACATGATAGATAATCACATTAACTGTTGTTTCTCCACCAAAGAAATGTATGTACATTTTATCACATCTCAGAGCACAGAAACCTGTCTTTGGGTTGTCCCATACATATTCAGCCATGGCATGAGCTTTTTCACTGCCACGTTCACAGCTGTTTTGCCCATTGACCTTCCCACAAAGATATACTGTTGCCTTGTTGCTGAGACTGATATTTGATGGGATGTTTTATCTTCTGCAGTATGATCATCATGTTCATGTAGAATTCATAATATGTCTCCCTGTTATTCAGTGTTAGGTTTTGCAACAGTAGTACTTGGTAATGTCAGAGAGCAAGGTATTTTTTAAGAATATCTAAACAGCTATGGTACATTTAGCTTGTGGCTAGCTTGACATGTTGACTTCCTTGGACTATGTAGATAAGCCTGCTGAACATACTTGCTTACGTGCCCATACTTGGCCTAAACTCTTTCCCATACATAATAAGCAGCTTGTGTCTGCAAATTTTTCATACCAGTTTCTGATCAAATTTGCCATTGGAAGAACATTTTTTAACTTTTTTTGGTTTGCACTACACAGTTGTTGGAGATTTCATTGAATGAAACTCCAGCACATAAAATGACTTTTGTGTATGAGTGCCACTCATATATCTTTAATGTATTCTAGTGACAAGAGTTGAAATTACTTCTTACATATATGTGCAAAAAAACTTGCTCGTCATGATGGTGTGCATTTGATTTTTGTGTGCTTGTTACATACTTACTAATAAATTTATGTATTGTTTTTCTCACTTGCAGTTACCCTGTATTTTGTCATTGCTGTAACAGGTCCCTCAACAAGAATGAAATATTCAGCATGAAGTCCCAGTTTTAAAGGCATTGGCATATGAGAAGTTTTGTCAGAATTTTATAAAGTATAAACTTGGTAAATGAAAAAAGTGCACAAGTGTCATTAGGATTCAGTATATTATTATTATTATTATTATTATTATGAT
>Ga0131853_10009913_pt1 | contig 17440 bp, 8 predicted proteins | sample TergutLab28metaG_FD_92764 | JGI IMG/M metagenome (GOLD analysis project Ga0131853, IMG submission 92764) | Labiotermes labralis P1 segment gut microbial communities from Petit-Saut dam, French Guiana - Lab288 P1 (version 2) (version 2) | ecosystem: Host-associated > Arthropoda: Insects >... | reverse complement strand
ATATATATATATATATATATCAGCAGTTTTTACAATGTTTCTACACCTTGCTGCGCCTATTTAACAATTATACTATCTTCTTCCTCCAGTTGCCTCTGACATTCCAGTATTCTTCCGTTAATCCCTTTCCTCCCATCAGTCCTTTAATCCCGTGAGGAGTTGCTAGTCTTCCATCGGGCGACTCCCCTGGTGGCAGATAGGGGAATGCTCACCAAATATGGCGGGTAACGGGGAAATAAAATACCCAGGGCGGACCAAAACTAGCACTGCTGCTTTGCAGTTGGATAGTGGCGTATCAAGGGCTAGAGGAAGAAAACCTTGATCAAAAGCCACCTGGTCCTCCAAGTTGGGGGTTGATGCAGCAGGCCAGCCTCCTGGTCATCGGAAAAAGAAAATTGCCAAAAAAAAAGTCCATTGGAAATTATTTCTTTCAATCTACGACTAACTTCTGTCTTAATTTTCGTTCGCTTATGTAAAAGCCCTTTCGCATACGCGCCAACATTTTTTTAGATGCTGCCGTAAGACGCCAACTGTTCTGTATTCCACGGAATTAAAATTAACTTAAATATATTATTATAAATTTATACAGCAAAACACGGTACGAGTATCTCCGAAAATGCTCTGCGATTTGTTTTAAACCATGAGGCCTGTAAACCTGTTGCTGTATCAGCTGGTAAAGTGGACAGTTGTAATCTATGGCAGAACATTCGCAAGTATCCAATCCATTTGTCCATTTTTACATGCATTATAGCTGTTAAGGGATAATATGAACTAACAATTGTCTGACTACACATTCGACAGAAATACACGTAGAAATCGTTGAAAGGCAGTTTGGTAGCATAAGTACTGCTTCTGCGTACAGAGACCTTTCTCATCGGCAAAGGTAGAAATTGCAATGATGACCTCGACACTCGTATTGGAATATCACGGCCATCTAACATACATACCCATATCTACAAGAATTACTTGGCTCTTGGTGAGAGGCAACTTGCAAATATTTGCCCTTTATTTTATGCTATGCAGAGAGACAATTATGTTTCTTCAGATCGTAGTAAGTTATAGAAAAAACAGACCAACAGCTGAGAGATGCGTTTTCATAGGTGAGACAATACACAGTATCAGGAATAACGCTGATTAACTGTCGCAATAGATGTCTCGAATTCAACACATCTGTTGCGTCGATATCACTAATAGGCCTGCAAGCAACGAGCCGACAAGGCTTACAATATGCTTGTCAGGACAAGTAAGAGGATTAAACCGTTCACGTTCCTGTAGACAGACAGACAGACAACGTAACGCCGCCATTAAGAGCTATTTTGATTAGTAAATCTTCTGCCACTACATAAGCACTAGAAATGCTGGCTTAGAACATTAGAGCGCGAAGATGATCGAAACAGGGTATGGTGGTAATGGTTATGTTCCCACCTCCCAGTTGCCACTACATGCTTCTCATGTAGACCTCCTGGCTTCAATTTAGTAGTAACCAATTTCATATTTTGTATACATGACAACACAATTGCAGTAAATGATGATGATGATAATAATAATAATAATAATAATAAATACCATTTATTTATATATTTATTTATTTACTCGGCTAGTTGAAGTTTGGGAAAATTATCGTTATTTATTCTGAGAAGCAACTGAAACTCGAATGGGAAAATCGATTTTTTAACGTTAAATTGCGTGGCATTACATTTGACCACCACAGCTCATTGAATAGTAAGAACGTAAATTACCCAGCTTAATAATTAATTATATAAGCAACAGTTTCATAAGTAATGTAGCAAGAATAAGTGTATTTGTCAAAGTAACCAAAGACGTAACTTCTAACAAAATACGTGAAATTATTTATTAGAAACTGAGCAATGGATTATTTTCGAATCCAGAGGTCCCTCCGAAGCGTTTGTAGGTATATATATATATGACATACATACATCGTGTCTTATTCCAGAAAAAGTAAATCTTATACTTGAAACAAGTTCTGTGTCCTGTTTCCAATTGAGAACAGCACCTAGATGGAGCTGCAATTCAGGATTGACATTGTGGTAACGTGCTGGTTGCCCTGGCCTGCAGGGCAGCTCACGGACGACATTATGTAGGGAGAAACGTAAAGAAATTCACATAAGCTAATCAGATCTACTTTACTAGCTATTTTAAGTATTAGTAATTGTCAACGTGGTAAGAACTAAGACCCAAAGTTCACAACTGCATTGCACAATTGCCCTCCTTTGATATCTACGCCGAAGAAATTCAACCAAGTTTACTTAATCCATAGCAGTATTTCTTGAGAAAATAACTGGTTCTTTGATAGTCAATAACTTCGCCCCATAAAATGCAACACGGGAGTTCGTAACCTTGCTCAAATGTGCCCGCCTCCGGTCCCTACCCCGAGCCACGTGAACCAACTCCAGAATATTCCACAACATTTATTTAAGATTCGCGTCAGTGACATTCTCACTTCTAACCCCAGGACTTCCAAACTATTCCTGTCTTCAGTTCCAGCACCAAAATTCTCTCTATATATTCCTCTTTTCCCCCCACACTTACCATATGCCCTCAACCCCTTCATTTCATCCTCTTTGATTTAATCACGAGAATAATACTTTACGAGAAGAACAAATCGTGAATCTCTCCACTGTGCAGTTTTAATTTTCAGAGTCTTTACTTATCCGATTCTTTGTCTTTCGTAGACACTGATAAACGTAAAACGTAAAGTGCACCCTTGTACAGGCACTGATGTTCTGTACAGGCCGTACGGCCCATAGGGGAAGTAGAGGTATAGTTCTACTCTTTTTTGACCACGGCACTAGACGGGGGTGAGGGGTCAGCGTCACGCCCTGGCCGCTTTTTACTCCCGGGAAAGACACGGTGCCCATTGTACAGGAGGCTGCGGGGTCCCAGGACCGGTCTGGACAGATGCGGAAAATCTCGCCCACGCCGGGATTTGATCCCTGGACCGTCCAGCCCGTAGCCAGTCGCTATACCGACTGAGCTACCCGGCCCGTAGACAGTAATATTCTTCTCATAAATTTGTTATAACTGGCTCAACCTAAGTGGTTGCAACAGAGTGAAAGACCGAATGTCCCACTTACAAAAATCTACAAGTAAAACAAAATTTGGAATTACATGAAGTGTTGTTAAATTGTGTTTTGTCTGGGGAAAACTATGCGAAAACTGGATGCTTAGGGGCTTTTCTCATAAGCTAGTTTATCGTGTTTTCTGTCGTATTGAATACTTAAAAAAATACGAAAAGGAATATTTTCATAACAGTTTACCTAGTTGCTTTCTGCAGTTATTCAATTCAGAATTTTTAAAACGTCCAGGCTGGGGACCAGCAATCGTGCTATTGCAAGAGTACCGGCGTATCCTTCTCAATGAATAAAGCGACCGTGTAAAAAGGCGTGGAACTGCACCTTAATTCACCGTACAACTGCAGGCATTGGTGATAATTACGTTCAGGGGAAACTTTAGCTGCATACGTCAAACTCGAACTCCCTGCCGAAGAATTTATATGATACTTGATGTCTGGAATTTTGCGTCTGCGAGCGTACATGCTCACTGGCAGATAAAAAAGCTGCGTTATAGAGGACTGGAACAATAGTTTTCATTTGGCACAATGTAATTGACAGTACATGTAAAAGTGATGTATCGTTATTAGCTAAATCAGTAACACAATACCTACAACAAGTACTTTGCACACAAATGCCACACAGCAGTTATCAGCTTATTAAATAATAATGACGTCATTTTAAACATTTCAGACATATATATAGACGTCATAGTCATGGCCGGTAATGTTAAGGAGAACACGAACATTGTGTAACAATGGGATGTGATTATTTTGAACATTTGAATCATTTAACTGAATTGATTCATAAAAGTGAGCAGAAGCTCCATTAAATTTGTTTCATTTACATCCGTTCGAAAATTAACTGTACAGACAGCCGCCAAGTCGCACTTCTAGCTGGCGTGGGCCCTTACACATTATTATCAAAAGCGTTCCTCCGCACAGTTTTTAGCCTGTGGTTACCACCTACTGAATCATTTTAACCCGTCGTATTGAAGTAAATGTACTGTTTTCTTCGACGTAACGCTGTTTAGTCGCTTAGAAATTGAACGACTTTAGAGGGATGTGCTACGTTAACCTTCAACATATAAAATATAGCACCTTCAGAGTTTACAAATATTCTTCTTTGTTCCTAGAGAGATAGCCCTTGTCTGGTTGAGACGATTCAATGAACGCGTGTAGCCTAGTGACCATCACAGTCTATCCAACAACGATAATTCCTTTCTGTGGACACAATTAACCTTTTGAAGCCTAATGTCAACTATAGTGGTCGTACCGCACCGCTAACCTCTAAAGTTGCATTTTATATATTTATTCAATAAACATAGGTTCTGAATATTTTAAACATGGTATATACTCTCCGTATTTTTCTTTTCAAAATGCAGTTTGTTTCATAATTCTGACGTATTTGGTTCCTGTATTATTCACATTTTATATACAGGGTGTGCTAAAATTTAAAAAAATAATTCCGGCGCCAAAAGGTTAAGTAAGTCTAATCTCAACACGAAGAATGCTATAACCGTTAAAACTTTAAAGTCTCTGGTAAATATGTGTACCGGTAACTCTGAATTTTGCCACACAGTGTATTCACGATTCATATAAATCTCACAAATCTACAAACATCAGATTGGTCTTGATAACAGACGTGTATTCTGTTCATCGTGAGCTGCGAACTGCCATTTTATACTTAATTTATACGGACATCAGTTCTAAAGGGTTCGTAAGTTTTGGAATATTCCTCAGAATGTGTTTTATTAAAAGCAATTACGGACACTATAAAAGGTAGACTGAGAGTAGATATGCTAACAGCACTATAAGATAATAATCAAGACTTATTCGTAATTTTCGAATTCAGATTCTTATTTCAGTTCATTAATTAAACTTTTGGCGCCGGAATTATTATTTTTTTAAATTTTAGCACACACTGTATAAAAATGTGAATAATACAGGAACCAAATACATTATAACTATGAAATAAACTGCATTTGAAGAGAAAAAAACCGAGAGTGTATATCATTTTTAAAATATTCAGTAAATATATTTGTTGAATAAATATATAAAATGCAACTTTAGTGGTTAGAGGCGCGGTTCTACCACTATAGTTGACATTAGGCGTCAAAAGGTTAAATTAATAATTCGGTCTCAAACAATGTTTATGTAATCCTTCCAAGAGCATAATATCTTGCACAATTTTCCCTTTAAGCAGGCTGTTCACAGACTTTAACCTTGAAACCCTGAAGTAGAAATTCAGTATAAAATTTTGTTTGCCGTGCCACAGACTGCAAACGTTTCAAGAATCCAGCCACCATACAGAGTTTAAAAATATAATGCCAATACCAAAAGAAATATGTTTTTTCCCCAATACGAGGGGGCGCTGATAAGTTCTTAGCCCGAACAGGAAGGAAACAAGATACAGAGACCAAACTCGAGATTTATTCAACATAATCCCCACGAAGCTCAATACACTTCTTAGCCCATTGTTATAACATTTGCAAGACCCTAAAAAAATCAGAAGTTTTTCCGCCCAACCAGGTCTCCGCGGCACCAAAGACCTACGCGTCGGACGAAAAATGGCGACCTGTCAATTGTTTTTTCAGTCCAGGGAGCAGGTGGTAGTCCGACGGGGCAAGATCCGGAGAATAGGGTGGGTGATTGGGAGCCCAGGTAGGACAGTTTCTTCTGGGTTGCAAGTGCCCAGTGAACCAGGGCATTGTCGTGCAAGAATAAAACCTCCTTGGTGAGCTTCCCGCGGCGTTTTTCCTTCAAAATGTCCTTCAATTGCACCAGAAGAGATTAGTACTACTCCTCGTCGATAGTTTGGCCCTTTGGAAGATAATCAATGAGAAGGATGCCGTCTTGATCCCAAAAAATCGAGGCGAGAACTTTTCCAGCGGATTTTTGCACTTGGAAATTTTGGGCGAGGTGAGCCGCTATGCCGCCACTCCATTGATTGTTGCTTTGTCTCCAGATCATAGTGATATAACCAGGTTTCGTCCATGGTCACCAGTCGCGACAGGAAATCATTTGGATCGCGCCGAAAAAATTCCAAAAGTTGCTCAGACGACTGGCACCGTTGAGGTTTTTGATCCGCGTTCAGGCATTTCGGGACCCACTTCGCGGATAGTTTCCGCATGTCCAAATCTTCGTGAATGTTGGACCCAAACCGCTCACATGAGATGCCCAGTTGCTCAGCTCTTGATTAAGCCGAAATCCAGCTGTCTTCCAAGATAAGCTCGTGAATTTGATCAATAATCTCCGGGGTGGTCACGGTTTTGGGTCGTCCAGGACGAGGCGCATCACAGGTGGAAAAATCACCACGTTTAAACTGGGCCACCCAGTTTTTGGAGGTGGCATACGGTGGTGCATGCTCTCATAATGTTTCTGTCAGAATGGCGTAAATTTCCTTCGGCGCCTTGCCTTGCAGGAGAAAAAAACTTGATGACAGCTCGCGTCTTCATGTTGTTGAAATCGCGCGCGTCGCCTGACATGTTACCTTTCAGCTTCTGTAACAAAAAAAGATTTGCAATTCGGCACATGAACAGATCCCTCTTTCCAACGACACTATCAATTCCGTCCTACGACATCGCGAAATAGGTCGGGCTAAGGACTTATCAGCACCACCTTGTACAAAGATCAACTGGTTAATTCTGCTTAGGAAAATAATTGGAGTTTAGTCTCAAAATTGTATGAAACCTATGAATTTTACGCACTGACAATAATTAAGCAGTATGGAATATTCATATGGATAAATCTTCCTTGAATTAAGAGACTTCATTGTAACACGTTCTGAAAATTCAAGAATTGTTCCTCTGATTCCACTGAATGTCTTCCTTGATTTTTCTTTCTTTGTGTCACATTCGGCAGTCTGTTCCTGTCATAAGACAAGTCTGAACTGTTCATTCCTCTTTATACACCTCATATCATGTGCTGTGGAACTGGATGAACTTTGGATATGTCTTATACGTCCCATCTTTATTTCCAAGCACTTTCCACACTCAGCGCCGAAGCCTTACATCAGCGTGACTAAAAGTAAACAATTTTATACAAAGATAAATTGCAACTTATCTTAGAAAAGAGGGTAAGCCGTTTTGAAGTGGAAAAGCTTCCTCCTCTATGCCACTGAAAACACCTCTTACAAACCATTTAGCGAAAGGCAACTGTTGAAAGCGTATCAAAGTTTCTCTATTTGACTAAGTGATGTAATATCATTCCTTCCAAAGAACCAATCAGATTTTTTCCATGTTCCTTCGTTCTAAATCAGACGACAAAAGAACACAATGAATATATAAAAACATCAGCTCAATATCCGAAATTTTACGAAAATATTTCTCTCCAATCTTCTACGAACTGTCAAGTCGTGCATATGACGTTTTAGGTTATGTTATGTTAACATTATGTTGTGTTGTGTTATAATAATATTTATTAACTGCAAATGGGTTGTTACCCGGTGGCAGTGGTTATTTTACATGTATACAAAACATGAAATCGGTTACTACTGAATTTAAGTTGGGAGGGCTACATGAGAAGCATGTAATGGCAACTTGGAATCTTGAAAACCATCTCAGCATTTGCTTTTAGCCAAAAGAAAACCAAGAAAAACCTGTGTCGAGGTGGCCGGTCGCAGGACCTTCCGAATACTGACTTATAGCCAGCAGTCCGGCTTCTAAAGTAAAAAAAAACAGCAATGCACACACAGTACAACAAATACACATAACAACACCCACACAAGATAACTACAACAATACATACGGCCAAACCAACAACAATTACACACAAGACAACTTAAAACTAGCGACAATACTGGTGTTGTTTTGTGTTGTATTATGTTAAATTTTCTGCTAAGCAGCACATCTCGGAAGACCAGATTCCTATACTCAACACGTGTGGGACACGTGATAACTGCACACAGAACTACACTCGAAAAACCTGACAGGAAGGTGCAGCTCTGGAGACAAAGACGTAGGTGCAAAAATGGTGTCTGAGGGTGAGAAATGGATTCTAGAAGACTTGGATTAGAATATGGGGCGTTTGTAAATACAATTATGGGATATTTTTATGCTGTAAGTGGGGCAAGGTTTGCCTAGCTGCGTGCCTGGCAAAACCTCGAAGACTAAACCTATCCATAGAATTACATGTTCGCAGAATTAATTTGTTACTTAGATTACTGAGCTTTGTGAATTTCAATACGAACTGAGTTCTACTTGAGGTAACCCATCTAGATGCTTTGCACTCATGTACAGGTCACGAACTGCACTAGTGCCGTCAAATCTGGGGCCACGAAGTTCTGAACATACCTGTAGAGTAGGTAGGCTTAAAATATGAGAGATTCTGTATGATAAATTATTAAAAAATTGGTAAAGGTTAACAAGATTATTGCTGCACGGAATATGCATCTATTCGTCCTTTGACAGCAGTCGATAAAGCAGTACAACTTAAATTCACGAACATTACGGCCATCGTGTGCCTAGTTAGACCTCCGCATGTGATAGTATATGTTCAGAACACTTTCGCGTGAAATAAATATTATAAAGATGGTTACACTGAGAACATTATAAATGAAGTATTTTAGATAATTTAATCAAAATATTGGAATTTTCCGATAAATTTTAACACCACTTAATGTATATATTAGTGTGTAACTTCCTGCAGCTCCACCACAAAGACAAAATTATGATTCATTATTTCTCTCCGGAATATGTAGTTTTAGAATTTCAGTGTGATCTGACAGCGTTCCAAAAATCACGTAGCCGTCCAGGCGTAATGTTTGAACAGGGTGGCTGAAAGGTAAGCAAGAATCCCTCAGAGGATTGCATTGTGTTTTGTAGTTCAGTGGCCTTCTGAGTGTCTTGTTATTTTCATTTCTGCTGAAGTGATTAAGATTATACGAGTATACACGTGAAACGCTGATGTAATGAGAGAAAAACTTGAGACACATTTAAACTAGATATACTGTTAGAAACCATGGAAAAGGAACCACATGTTTAATGTTATTATAAATATTTTGACGCCTTTAGCTGCTCTTCTGTACAACAAAATTGTCGCAGCATATTCCTCGAATTTATTGTGCAATAATTATAGTGCTGAATGCAAAATTTTTCCCATAACCAGGTTATGCTCTACGGACTGCCATTTCTTTAGCTGAGTTATAACAGATGCTGAGTGCACGAGATTTCTTGAAGTTCTGTCCCTGGTTCCCTCGTACATACAAATAGCCTAGGCGATCTGGTATGAAAAGCTCGTCTGCATAAGCCACATTCTCACCCTTCTCGGCAATATATTTTTTACACTCTTGGGAATGGGACAGAGAGTGCAGCCAGTTGTCATTAGCTGCGGCAAACTCTTTGGCTTCTTTATTGGCTACCCTCCTCCGGCACTGTACACCCCACAAACTGCGACACCGCATGTAATAGCAACCACTAAACTTGTAAAATAATATCTTGTTTCTTCACAAAACTTTCATAATAATATAAAAAATGGACGTTAACTATGAGTACGAGGTCCTGACAGAATTTATAATAACGTTAGTAGATGGTTGTGTGTCACCTCGAGTGGAAATAAAATAAGAGCCAAACTTTTAGTTGCAAAGCACCAAAAGACTCTACTTCCTTAATGCAGTCTGCCCGTTTCCGGTGCTTTTGAATTATAAGAAAAGTTTTTCGACATTTTCTTCTTACTCCTTCAGAGAATAGATACGAGAAAATGAACTCGAGTTCAGGCGGCAAGATGAACTAGCTAGCAACAAACAAAGTGCAAAATGACACTCGACACTCTGACTTTCTGTAATATGCTGTGCCTAGTAGATTCAAAAGACAAGACCACGTTTGTTTCAGGCTGAGGTAAGCATGAGACGTTAAACCGTGCAACTGGCGAGAATCTTCACTATTTGTGTTCCTCAAGGAATGTTATTCGGACGATGAGATCAAGAAGGGCGAGTTCGGTGGGCCATGTGGTACGTGTGAGGAGAACAGAAATACGTAACGTGTTTGGTTGAGAAAGTGAAGGAAAGAGATCATTTGGAAAACCTATTCGTAGGTAACGGGTTAATATAACAAGAGAGGCAATGTATGTGTAGGCGTAACATTGACCGCGTTTGCGTAAACTCTTGACTACTTCCAACAGAAGGGAGACGTAAGTAGTCCCGGGAGACAGTACGAGACGAAAGATGCGAAAACAAATCGTTTACTATGCCATCGAATACAACTACGTCTTATGTAGAAACAGCTGCATGTTTCTAAATGGGGCACGGGTGGAGCAGTTGAGTAAGCCTCTGTGCCACAAGCCAGAAGGCTACAGGTTCGATTCCCGATGGAGTCATTGAATTTTTCATTGACATAGCCATTCCAACTGCTCTATGGCCCTGGGGTCAACCAAGCCTCTCACAGAAATGAGTACCAGCAATGTTTTCTTTGGGGTTAAGGCAGCCGGTGCCTAGGGCTGATAACCTTACCACTTTAATTTGCCGATTGTCTTGAAATCTGGGAGCATCACCCTCCCGGAATATTCTGGGCCTGAATAGGCCTGAACAGGCATTTCTGTACCTTTTTTTCATATTTATAAAAAAACAGTTATTTCTATTCGACGGTGAAGTACATGATTTGCTTTTGAACTTTCCACAAACACAACGGATATATTCCATTAAATCACCAGTCAGAGGCGGAGAGTCGACGAAATTTACATCAGGACAATCATACGTGATGTGCTGCAATGGCAAGCGAAAGGTTTCTATTACTTCATAGTATGTGCAGTGATAAAATGAAGTTTCTTTGTCTAAACCAAACACAACAATATGCTCGGCGACGAATCCTGATCCAGAGATCAGGTCTAGCAAAAGGCTACACGGTGCCAAGTCGCACCGTTCCACTGGAACTGAGATCCGGCTCAGGATTTGCCACTGACAGCAAAACAACTAACATGCACAGATACAGTGTACTTGAGAGGAGGGTCATGTGAAAAGCATTGAGGATCCAAGGGGGGGAAAGTAAAAGAAACCTGCAGGAAATTGCACAGTGAGGGGCTTCGTAACTTTATCTCTCCGCAAATATATTAATAGTTCTAAAAATGAAGAAATATGAGATTGGCGAGAGACAAAAAAGTACAAAGAAGCAAAACAGGAAATACATATACGAAGTATTTGTGTTATAACAGCTTGTATTTTTCAAAAAGACGTCATCCTCTATGCACGTCTGAAAAGTACAAATTACGTTCCCGTGTATGACCGCAAGGTGAACACAGAAAGTGCAGAACGCACGTGTTCTTTCTCAGAGAAGGCCCAAAATTCAGTCTCATTCACGTGATAACAAACAATCGTGAGTAAATTCCATGGAAGACATTCCTGCTGAGTTTGCTCTATTACTAAGAAATGTCTCTTCACACTTCATTCGGCACAGACCGATATGTCTAGGGGGATTACGTCACTGGCTGTATATTCATGAACTGAAGAAATTGTGTGGCGTGGCAAAAGGCGGAGATGTAGCGTGTGAGACAATCGGAGGAAACGAACGACAGAGTCATTAAACAGACAACTGGAAGAGGAAGCATGGGATGAGAAATTGCAATGAAATTTTAAAAAAACAAAAAACAAAACAATACAATACAAGAAATTTAGAGGTCACTTGAGAAACCTATTTTCTCGAAATTCTTCAGGTTTACCGACGTCAGCACAATTTGTAATTTAACAATCACAGAAATATGCCGTGTAAATTGAAGTAAGTTAAAGATATTGCAATTATTTGTACCTCATAGGAGATTATGTTTGTTTAATGCACACACAAAGTCACCGTTCAAAATATGACGTTTATATTCACCTCATTGCATAGGCTTGCGTCTTACTTGATTTTGTTGAAATGTTACAAATTATTTAAGACTGCAGATATTAGTGTGTCCTGTAACGCTTTATGTGTTGTGCAAAAGATTTTCTAATACAAAACATTACTTAAAAAGGTTATGCAAGATACGGATACACCAACAACTGAAAGACGCATTTTTTTAATTACAGTTGAGCGGCATAAATGGAACCATCATGCCATACTTTGTCTAAAATATGGAAGCAGGTGGCTGTGACGTCACTGCCTGTATGTCGATATAATCCACTCATAAACGGAACCGAAACCGGTGGCTTTGAAGTTACCATGTGTTACTTGTAAACCAGCCGTAATATATGTAAGGTAGATTCTGCCGATATTAACCAGATTGTGTTCAATAAACAAGTGCCTTGGACTTATACTGAAATTAGTCTCAAGATTTAAGCTTTAAATGATTTTAACCAAGTGGAAAAACACATCAAAATCTTGGGGCTAAATAATGTACACATGCTGTACGGGCTGAAACTTTACTAACTTTGTGTTTTGATAGGATGAAAGTCCACTTCTATGCCTGTTATGTTCTTGCAGATCCCAGCTCGTGTCATTGGAATTTTCATTGACATAATTCTTCCGATCGCACTATGGCCCTGGGATCGACTCAGCCTCTAACAGAAATGAGTACCAGGGGCATTTCCTGGGGGTAAAGACGGCCGGTGCGTAAGGCTGACAACCCTACCACCATCCTGTGCCGTTGTCATGAAATCTGGGAACCTTAACTTCCTGGAACCCTATGGGTCACTCCAGGCTTGTAATGGAACTGCTTTACCTTTTAGTATGCACTAGTATGTACGTTTTCCGATAAAATCGAACGTAACAGTTTTACAAGTGGTGCGACGCTTCAGTGCTATGTGAAGAACCCCCGTTAGAAAAGACTTTTCACTACACCGTAGGAAACAACGGGTTCATAGGATACGGGAAAAATGTAAGAATGCATGAGAATTCTCTGCATTACTCATGCAGCCAGCGTTTTCCAGCTTGCTTAATCCGGAGGGGTATTCCTGACTTGGTTCCAGCAAGATGGTGCTCCAGCGCATAAACTTGAGTGTGAAACACTGGTTGGATATTCAGTTCCCATGGCGATGGAAGGGACAGTGTGGGGCTGTGAAAGTGCCACCCCAGTCTACCGAAACAAGCCGGTCTCTCGGCTGCCATGTTTCCAGTCACCTCAAGGTACGTGTGTGTGTGGTCTGGAGATTCTTGGCCCATTCCACCCTCATGAGCGTATCATCGAAGCATGCCGTTAGACGGAGTCCTCAAGGATTGATATTTCCAGTCGAATACATGAATCACGGCGAGTGTTTGAAATATCAGCCATACCATGCCAGCTGCGAAAAATTACAGTCCATGTAACTCCAGAATTTTAGGACACTCTGTGGACAACATAATTAAAATGAACTTATTTTAGTGGTTTATGGTACGCTGAAATGAATGAACATCAAATGGATATTCTGCGAAAAACTATTCTTTGTTTAGATATTCTCCTTGCTTCACAGAACAACCCTTTCATTTGCAAAGATAGAGACAACCGTCTCTTGTGATTGTGCCTTTCAAAATGAAATAATAATTTCAGATATTGTGAAATATATAGGCGTTTTTGGATCAAAGGCGACCTTGCCCTTTTATAAATTATTATACTTATGTATTCTTTCAGGAAAAAATCAAATTCAACCGATATTTTTTTTTTACTGGCCGCGTGTGATTCTCTTTGTACCGAATGTGATGATTATTTGAGGGTTGTTTTTTTTTCAAAATAAAGAATATGATTTCGTAATCTGTGTATTATAAATTCGATTCATATAATCAACACGTACTTTACATTGTTACGCGACATTTTACTAGCAGCAAAAGCGGGCGTGTTGAAACATAGAAAAAACCACATATGTGATATACATTTTTGACGTCATCACAAAAAAAAAACTACAAACAGAACGCCGACAATTTCCTCATTAATATATATGAAATTATAATATTTGAGTGTGACTTTTGTATGAACTTGCCGAGTACGAGTTTCGGCCAGAATTAAGTTTACAAAGTTCACGTTTTCATAACCAAAAAAAAAAAAAAAATTAAATTTGAACTGTTCTTATTAGGATTTATAATCTGAGCCAAATGTGTGGGTTGCAAATTTATTTTCTAATAGGCTTTAGTTATCTGGTAATTTAGTTGCAACATACATATAATTGTTACTTTTCCACATACTTAAATCTTATTATATTTTCAGGTTTTATTGACAAAACTTTTATCGTGACAAAATATTACAGGTTTTTACAACGCGACCCACAGTACAAAGTACTCAGTTTGTTTCTCAGTTAAGTGTCTTGGATTTTAAAATAATTCTTGCTACAGGCCTTTTTATCCTCAACCTCCGAACAAAATAACCTTATTTGCACATGCAAGTACATGAATTAGGCCATTCCATTCCAGGCTTCCCTGGTTTTCCCGGCGATATATTCTCCACGCTATATGAACTGCAGACGTTTTATGCGTTTTAAGGTGTAACAAATATTTTCGAGCTGTTTTCAAGTTTACTTGACAGGGAACCGATATTAATATTCTTTGTTTCTATCCGGAAAGGATTTTGACTAATATTTATAAGCAATTTAGAAGTGAATATTTGTAATAGCTGCCTTCTTCAGTAAATGGAACTCAGCTAACAGTTGAAAATAAGGAACGACAGCTGAAAATTGGAAATGAAATTTTATAAAATGTAAGACAGAAGAGGTAAGTTAAAGATTTCGTGAACATTTAACACTCCATTTCAATCTGAAGAAAAAGCAAAGTAAATCCGCACTGAGCATAGCCAATCTCAGGAAGTATTCATGAGGTTAGTTAGGAAATCGAGACTTTAGGGTTGATTGGGTTCCCATACCATTTGCTCATTAGCAGTGTAGACACTATTGAGAAGGTCGACCTAGAAATAATGTTACAGGAAACTAAGATGGCTGAGTTTCAGCCTACTCAGTAGCATAGTGGGCAGAATCATAGGAAATGGCACGTAGCTAACAGTTCCTCACAGAATCTGTCAGAGCTTATTTACAGCAGATTAAATTCAGGAATTGTTTTGTAACTTGCATACTTATTTTATCGCACTTCTCAAGTATAAATACCTAAAGAAGAAAATACACAAAACTATAAACTTTCTCTTTGTTTTATATGGACGTGAATCTTGTTCTCTTGCCATAAGAAATTAACGTTATGTTCATGACACTTAGACGGCGATGACTGCAGTATTTGTACCTTTGAAAGAGGAAGCAACCGAAGGCTACAGAACACCACATAATGAAGAAACGTGATTCTTATTCTTCTGTAATATTATCACATTGATGAGATAAGCTAGGCACGTAGAATGAATTAAAAATTTTGCACACACTTCTAGTTTCGGTTGTGGTTTGAAATCCTGAAGACAGGCTAAATTTCCAAACGCGCCCACCACAATAAAATTTCTCCTTCACAAAACAGACCCAGATTTCGAAACATGTGGCACAAGAAAACCATATGACGAATACCGTACCGAACACTAGTCTGCGTTACTGAGAAAAAGGGTATGTATGGGAGATCAAGAAAAAGAGGGGAGGAAATGTTAAACTGGATGGGAAAGATATCTGGAGCTAGCCTGCAAAATTGGATTAAATCGGCTCAGGGCTTGGCTACACTCAAATACTAAATTACGAGGATCGCGTAAGGTTTATTGAATATTAACGTGTAGTTCTCTGGCAAGTACGTCAAATACGGCTTTGCTTGTGTCAATAAAATTTGTAATACTTTTGGAGGTGAGAACAATTTTCAACCGTCAAATATAAAGTTCAAGTAAAATATGCAATCTAACAGCCAGTATGTCTCTGGTGATGTGTAAATTGTCACGCACGGTACGTCTGAAAGCAACACGTCAGCAAGAGGCAATCTAAATTCCGCAAAAGAATGCCGCGGATGAACTGCTGTCACTGAATATTTGTATTGCAAATGTCCCGAATTCAAATGGCACCAAAGCGGCCGGGATTATGACTCATTCGTTTCAGAGGTTTCCTCTGTTATTCATAAATATCGGCCAGTTCACACATTCCCACATTCCTTCCAATCCATTAGTTGCATATCTCACAAATTGTAAAATTTAAGGAACACAGGTGAGTGAGTACAGAAATAATGAACTGTTCGCGCCTGTTTTTAGAATATAGAAGTAAAACCTAATAGGCCTTAATTCCGAGCGTGACATTCGTCATACAAATAATTTCAGTTATTTTAATTTTAATGTAAACATAGAATGGTTTGTAATCGTTGTGACTTCTCAGAGAGCTTTATTATTTATTAAAAAAAGGAACATAATTCATACAGGACAGGATTTCAAATCCTATAATCCTTTTGGATAATTTAAAGTGCACATGAGTCAGATTAGTGTAAATACCAATGAATAAAGGGCTAGCAAATTTCTCAAAATAATTCGTTAGTATGAAAACGCAATATTACTTTTCTAAGGACCGAACGAAAGCACCACAGCGCAACTCAATCTGTGTCAAGGAAATATTCCTTGAATAAACAAATATTATTAACACATGTGACTGATTTATTTGACAGATATTAGATATTCGGTAAAAGTTAAATGTGAAGATGGCTTGTCGGAGGTCAAGCCAGGATGCTTATGCCGCAAACCACGCTGATCACGGGAACATGGACGTGTTCGGCAGGCATCGGAACTCAATATGACGGGACGTGATAGCGTGCGCCACTGACGAGTTGTGTGACGAAATGCAAACACAATTTTCCAGGTTTATGAACGCCCATATTATTATTATTATTAGTCACAAACCCTTCAATTTAATATATTTTCCGTTCCTGACACACAACGTTAACCTATTTTATATTAAACAACATTTCTGTGTATGTTGTTCGGGTCTACGACCAGTAAACCACTCGCCCAGCGACAACGAGCCACATCTCAGTAGACCTGAATCGTCGGAAATAAATTCTCTCATCCCTCTTGATATTTCCATATGATTATGAAAACCTTTGAATGGCGGTAAAGACAGAGTCATATTTCAGGTTATACCGTGATAGTACGTAACAATCTAAGCAACGTTACAGTGCCCTATCTTGAGTGCTGGAAGTAGGGTTTGTGGGCAGCACGCCGGCTGCTTCACCTGTCAAAAAATAAAGAGCGTGATATAAATGTTATCCCCTGTGGTTTTCCCATTAGCGATTTTTAATAAACCCCCACCTTTCACAAACGGAGGGAATCCCTTTACTTGCTTCATAGGCCATTTACCTGCTATTACGAATTACATTTAAACAGCCTCCCGATCCGTTGAAGACAAAGCTTATTTTAGCATGTGATTACACATCAAATGTTTTATCTAAAGTAACTGAAATTTTTGTACAGCTATAGCAATGAAAGGGACCGCCTCTGTGGTCTAGTGGTCAGAGTTTCTGGCTACAGATACAGAGGTCCCGGGTTCGATCCCCGGCGCTACCAGATTTTCTGAGTAGTAGTGGGTCTGGAACGGGGTACACTCAGCCT
>Ga0131853_10009912_pt1 | contig 17440 bp, 10 predicted proteins | sample TergutLab28metaG_FD_92764 | JGI IMG/M metagenome (GOLD analysis project Ga0131853, IMG submission 92764) | Labiotermes labralis P1 segment gut microbial communities from Petit-Saut dam, French Guiana - Lab288 P1 (version 2) (version 2) | ecosystem: Host-associated > Arthropoda: Insects >... | reverse complement strand
CTGTTAGTAGGATCATCCAATAAAGGAGATGAGGTGGTCAAGCGATCCCGGTGACTGTGCGGTCTAACACGTGGGTCTAAGGCCGCTAGCTTGCTGGGATTGCGGGTTCGAATCCTGCCGGGGCATGGATGTGTGTCTAGGCTGGGGGTTTTTGACAATAGGGTGCTGGAAAGAATATTTGGGCCTAAGGGGGACGAGGTAAAAGGGTAGTGGAGAAAACTTCATAATGAGGAGTTTAATGATTTTTTACTCCTCACGAAATGGTATTTGGGTGATCAAATCGAGAAGAATGAGATGGGCGGGGCATGTAGCATGTACGGAGGAGAGGAGAGATGGTGGGAAAACCTGAGGGAAGGGACCACTTGGAAGACCCAGGCGTAGATGTGACAGGTGGCGTGTTCTTTTGAATGCGGTAGTGAACCTTCTGGTTCCATAAAATGCAGGGAATTTCGTGACTAGCTGAGAACCGGTTAGTTTCTCAAGAAGGACTCTGTTCCATGGAGTAAGAAAGCAAGAGCTATTGGGTTTGGGCATGCGGACTGGATTGGTCCTGGTGCATTGTTAATTGGTGTGCTGTTGTGAACGCGGTAATGAACTCCCAGCTTTCATAGAAGGCAGGAAAGTTTTTTTCTGCGTTATTAGCTTCTTGAGATGGATCCTGCCCCATGCAGTTAATTGTAAAATCCATTATAGGCCTTTATGTGACATTATAAAGAAAATATTGTATTAATCTTCTAATAGAAGTCGACGTCATTGGTACACACCAGCTTGCGATCCTTTGCTAAGATTTTACTATTAGGGCCTTTTTTGTTGCGTCATCTCCTTACGTCAGACCCATAGCCTGTTCCAAAGCAAGTTCTCCACAGAGTGCAATCCACTACTTCCTCTTTCAGTTCCAGTATCCTCGCATTTCGAAGTGTTGCCTAATCTTCTTCCCCTTCTTCCCGTCACTGGTATCCTTCCCTCTATCTATCTTTCAGTAACGTGTTGCAGAGGGCAGTTCGTACGCAAGATGTGACCAATCCTGTTAGCTTGCCTTCGTTTTGCTATGTGTAGGGTATTCATTTCCTCCTTGACCTTTTGTAACACATTTTTCACACGATCGGTCTACGTGATCTTCTCCATCCTTCTCGAGCACCACACTTCAAAACTTTCAGTGTCCAAGTTACAGTACCATACAAAGCTGTGTTCCAAATGTAGCATTTCCCTAGTTTGTTCCTTAAATTTAAGTCTAATTTGCTGGTGAAAAGCGTCTTCTTGTTGAAAACTGCTTATGCCATGACAATCCTGGATTTAATTTCACGCGTACATCTTGTATAATTTGTTATCCTGCTATCCAAATATTTGAAATATTCTCCTTCTGAAATTGTTTTTGGAATATCAAAATATGTACGGGGAATGGTTGCCTTGAGATTCGCCTCACCATAGATTTTTTCCACATTCATTTTTTGGGTGTGAAATACCAGTGATTAGTTATTTATCTGTGTTCCATTTAATGCAAGTTTGGTATTTTGAATCCAACAATTTGGAGCCCGGATCTGTTTGGTCCTGTCGCGTATTACCGGATGTCGTGTGTGGGAACACTCTTCGTTCCGCGGTGAAGACCGATCTAAATTAGAATATCATTTCATTGGATCAACAACACCTTGTGTCGAATTTCCTATACAAGGACGCGTTATGTCTGATTTCTAGTGGTGGTTCATAGTTTGTGTTGAGTGGGTCCATGGGAGCAGGACCCTTCGAATAACTGTGAGCTTGTGATGTTCTGTGAGGATGTCGAAGGATTCTGGTTGTTGGGTATATTATGTCGGGTAAGTTTTCTGCGTGCTTCGGCCACATGATGCTGTCCCGACACCCACCTACGAAGGTTACTCTTACTGTTGAAATGGGCAGTCAGAGTGTTTTTGTTCTCTTTCTGCTATTGCCGATTCTTAGTTGCGTAACCGAAATTAAAATTTACAGCGAGGACGGTGACGTCAAGAGTCGGAACTCTCCAGGAACCTGACGTGCATAATTTTGCCTTTTTTTAAAGGCGCTTTTTGCGTAAGTAGCCAAAAGCGCCCAATAGCCTCGTCACGGCTGTGCGTCCGTCTGTGTTCGTGTATCAGCGTGGGTTCCACTGGACGGATTTCCGTAAAATTTGATATTGGTGACTTCATAAAAAATCTGTCGAGAAACTCCAGATTTTATTGAAATGGACAAATATACGTGGGCAGTTTGCATGAACACCTCAGTATACTTATATTGTTGACAGAAGTCCGGGTTCGATTCTAGATGGCGTTATGGGAGTTTTTCTTTGGCTTACTCCTTCCGGCTGCGCTATGGCCGTGGGTTCGACCAGTCTCTAACAGAAATGAGTACCAGGGGTATCTCTTGGGGGTAAAAGCAGCCGGTGCATAGGGATGTCAACCTGGTCGCCTACATGTGCCAACTGTCCAGAAATTCTTGGAGTTTCAGCTTCCTGGATCCCCAAGTGCCTGTCGAGGCCTGTGCAGAGTCAGCTTTACGAGAGTGCTGACGGAACCCACTGTTGCATTTCGTGGCAAATCTCAGTACCATTATTTGTTGACTGCTACACGCGGGTCAACAACAGTACACAAGGAACGTATTTTGGTTTTGTATGGCCACAATGGTTACGCGGAAGCGCGACACTTTTACTTTGTACGTTCATCGCTTCGCCTTTCTTGGACACCTTTGTATCTGTGTCCTGCGGCTGCAATCTCTCTTCAGTTACGTATAATATTTATGCATACCTGTATGCGTGCAAAACTGTTAAGTAGATTTCATTAATAAAAGAAAATAGGTATATGTATAAGGTATTCAGCTGATGTACGATTAATAATATTATACGTAGATAGATGAGAAAGATAATATTTATTAGTTCAGTCAAGTATATATGATATTACAGAGTAGTACATAAAGCTCTGCGCCTGCTAACACCACGTTTTTTTTAAAGAAGTGTGCAGCTCATTGACCCTTAATAACCAGAAAGAAGTATCACTAATCTACTTGCACTTAGTTGCTAGTAATTACGAGTGTCATAAAACCTTCTGTTCTCCTCCTAGTTGTCTCCTGTGGAACTCCTACTTGCATCTGACCGTACACACAAATATGTCTGATTGCAGTAATTTTGTAACGGATAAATATGGGAAGAACTTAACGATTATTTTATGTTCAGTGGGGCAGCCAGTATTTTACAGAGAAATTACAGTATAACTTACTGATTATTGTTGTGCATGATTTTCTGTAGCATAGGCCTATGTCCACCACCGTACCGGGAAGTATCGTAGGGTTTCGTTCTTATGACAAATTTGTAACTTCGGTGCTCCTAGAGAAGTGTCATACAGAATTTGCAGAGGTTTCGTCACAAACTGCAATACACAAGTACAAGTTGAATAGTTACCAATATCATGCAGAAAATCCAATATAGATTTCACATATGTCAGTGTTGTTTTCCACTGTATGATTAAAACCGATATGAACATGCTTTAATTTTGAGACGTATCAACACAAGGGTTTTGGGACGATGCATCAAGCCTCAGACTTTTTTGTATTCGGGTTTAAGTAATTGCTACGAATTAGGGGGTGGCTTTTAGAGGGTTGCCTTTCACGTCTAGCATGTAAGTCATTAGTAGATTAGAAGTGTACCTCCACTTTTCCTTAACCAGAGCACCAGATGGAGGTGAGTTGTCAACTTCACTCATTTGCCCCGAGAAAGAACCCTGGTGTCCATTGACTAGGATGTTGGGAGGGCCCCAAAGCCTGTATGGACGATTTGGAGAAGAGAAAAATCCCTTGTCCATGCCAGGATTCGAAAATCGGTTTGTGAAGTCTGTAGCCTAGTTGCTATACCGACTGAGCTATTCCGGTCTCTCGGTTCAGAAGTTATTTGGCTGTACAAGCACATGTCGGCATGCTGGCAGTTCGTGACTGTCAGTTTTGAAAATTCGTTTCATCTGATCCTGTGTAAGCCTCGTTACTAAAGAGTAACAGGGCCAGGAGTTGCAAGGAAATGTTGTAAAGGCCGTTAGGCGGGTTGGTACGCAGTACATGGTTGTGTATACATTTTATATTTCTATATACAGTAATTGTTGATAGATATCAGACTGCAACACATGTTTGTTTCATGGCTCGACAGCCGTAGTGGGCCTAGGCCTCCTTATTGAGGTTTCGAGATCACACTCAGGACACACCACACTCGGTAGGACTCCTCTGGACGAGTGATTGGCCCTTTGCAGAGACCTCTACTTCACAACACACAACTCTCACAAGAGAGAGACAGACATACCCCCTGCGGTAATCGAACTCGCAATCCCAGCAAGCGAGTGGCCACAGACCTACGCCTTAGATCGTGCGGCTACCGGGTTCAGCCACAGCGTATCTTACAACTGCATTAATTTATGATACTGATAACAGTCTATTTACTGCTGTATATGACTGTATTGGGTGCACTACCTTAATATGACTGCTCAGTTCATGATCGACTGTCCAAACACTTAGTACCATCGTGATAGAACAAAAGAGAACTAAGGATTTCCTTCATGGTAGATGCTGCGTACTTTCAACAGTAATATCAGTGTATGAATTATATGAAGGTACAAAATGGCGACCATCTATTCAAAGAGATGGCCAAGATTAGACAATAACACAGTTATCAGAACATAGTAAGATACAGCAGTGGCAGTCGTATGAATGCGATATGCGTTTGGGTGAGCAACCCCATATTTTTAAGTGTAAACTCTTGTGTTCCATTTGATGTTCGTATACATTTGCCGAGGTTCTTGATTCTGTAGGAAGACACATTTTAACGGCTAATAAAGAAACGTTTCCAGACTTCCGCCAACCCCTTTGACAAACCCTGCGAACCATCTCATTCTGTACACTAACGTTTAAAAATAAAGAAGTCTAAATTCCATAAGGATTTGTGTAATACCGGGATTGAATTTATATTGTATTTGGTATGTGACTGTTTTGGAGTAGCATTTCGTAATTCACAGATTTTTTTTTGTTCGAAACACTGTGCTGCTGGATCACCAATTGCGATTCGATACAACGTATAGTGAGCGCCGGTTGAAGAGCAGAAAGCGTTGTGATGTAAAAGAAACTACATTTAATGCCAGCTTAGGCTGACTGGCCAAAAGGTTACGCCAAACACAGGTATTCTGCGGACTAATGGTTGGTAAACGTTGGTCAGAAGAATTATCTGTCTTGACAGTTGCAGGTCATTTGTTAGTTTCTGGCCCGTTGAAATTTGCAAATGGAAGGCTGGGAGCGAGTCAGTAGCGACAGCGGATTGGCTGAACAAACAAAACTAATACTGTACTCTGCCCTTGCCACTTCACATAGACGGTAGGCCCGTCCTCCAATTCTCCTAGGTTTTTCTTCATCCAGAACGTAACAAATGACCTACACAACAGTGCAGGAATTGCGAGCTTTATTAATCTTCCTACTAATTGTTTTAACGGAGGACGGATTTATGCCTTGATCACTATCGACATCTCGCCGTAGAGCTTGCCGTCCTTGGACCCCTCCTGAAGGCTTGTCAGGCATTCGGACAGCCAACGTAGGAGGTCGTAGAAAGCCGTTGAAATCGTTGCCATCGGGACGAAACGCTGAGACTTTGCGGAGTAAGATCTGATTCGGCTGTCGAAGTCAGGGAGTCTGCCAGTGAGGAAATGGCCTGACATCAGAAAGTGTCTGCCAATGGGTGGTACTGAACGCGAGTTACTGTTTCCTTGAATCTGAGCAAGGCCTGTCTGAGGTTCATCGGATATCAACAATTCCGAATTATCACGTGGCCCTTATCACCCCTGCCCCACCGAAACGTCTGGATTTCTGTAAGACAAGTTCCGACGGGTGTTTCATCTGCCCTTGAGTTGATGACTGGTGTTTGCTGAACATCATATAGGAACAGTGTTCTTAGATTTTCTGCCTTGTGTGACCACAAATGTGCTTGCGTTTTCCACCACGGGCCATGAATCGCTTCAGTGCTTCTTGAAATACTGAGATGATCAAGACAGGTACAAGTACAACACGCACGGCCTTCGTGGGAAGGTTATAATATTTTCTTTCCCCTTGTTCCTTATCTGAAGACTTTACACAAACGTTGTATACATAATTTGTACTCCAGTCAGTGGACAATGTGCAGTGAACATTCTTGCGTCGTGATACCATAACATTGTCTTGAACGATTAGAAATACTTCAAGGGTTTAAAATCACACGAACTCTAATGTTAAATGATGGAAGTACGAGATGAAAAGTTTAAAACTACTGCCCTGTTAGAGCTGTATATTCTGTCAATTATTTTATTTGATTTTATGTGGGGAAATAGAGGTTGTGAACGTCTCTATAGGCAGAAGAACTTTTGCTATGTCGACTTTAGCAAGAATCTGAAAACAGAATTTAATTGAGACTTGTTGGACATGAAGCTATGAGGGTTTTATTTTGAAATAATGTCATGGTATTCGTGTGGTGGAACTGGACAAAGCAAGGAATTGTAAAAATGCACCCTTGAAAGGTGATTGAAATACGTATTTATCCACTCCATAATGAGAATTCTACAACGATACCACCGCATTTGTGGTGAATAATTCTTTAATACACACACACACATATATTGTGCGACAGCAAAGTATTTCTATCAGGTGATTTTTGTGTGTTTAAACCTGTTAACGAAATTACGTTTTCTCTCTCATTTCGAATTTCGGCGAATGGAGGCGAGCTGGCATTTTTATTACCCCTAATAATTTAAATCCTTGTCATTAATCCGCCAGTTTGGGGTTTCCGCTGTGGACTTCCCTTGTGCTGTTAAAAACGGATCAGGCTTCTGGTATTAAGAAGCATTCCACAAAGACATACCAAAAGGCTGACCCTAGAAGTATGTAGTAATAAATATGTTGCTGCTTCTGTTGCAGTCATTGAAAGTTTGTTATTATAAACGTATTTTTAATTTATTTTAATGTGTTTTCTACTGTTATTCTTTTTGGATGTTTACCAGTTCCCATTAGGCTTTAAATTTTCCGCGGTATTTTCTGAATTTTTCTCCTGAGTAAGGATAATGCGCAGACACGAATTTCGTCAAAAACAAAATTCGTTTACTGATGTACATAACACTTGCATTCCATCGACGGAAGTGAGACATCAGATTCCGTCACTTCAGTTATGAACAGCACTGGCTCTGTTTCGGCCGCCCCAGACAAACAAATTTTTGGGCAGTCCTCCTGTCTGTCTCGGGTTTTACCCACACGTGTCTGAAGTTTGCACCAGTTTTTTTTTTTTTGACGGCTGAAAATTTAGAAAAAAATAAACCCAGAAAATTTGCCAGCAGTGAAATGAAATACTGGAATTTTGCGAAAAAAAAAATGGCTAAAATGTAGCCCCTGGCGTATGCTTACTTTGCTGGTGCCTACGGCCATCCCTGTGTATGAGAGTACGTTATCGGGTTGGCCTGTGTAGTGAGATTTATGTAGAGCATTACGCAAGTCGGCCAATCAGCCCAGGCTGTCCATGCAGTTGTATTGTAATAATGTGTTAAATGCTGTGCTTGCTGGGTGATTAATCTGTTGTCTTGCTTTTTTATTCATTGCGCTGTTTTGCTACGTTTGTTGGTGTTGCTAAATTGTACCGGTTCTCAGATGGCTGTACTGAGGAACAAGGCTCTAGCTGTGGGGTCGGAACGTGTCTTCAAACTGTCGTTTATGCTGGTAAAAGCGATAACGTTTTGTTTCCGCGTAGTCATGCGCATATGTATGTAAAATAATTGCCCATTATGTAAGGGTATTATTGTCATAGTGTCTATTACTTAATGTGTGCGTACTTTTATGTATCTTACAGGCTCCTGCACAATCTACAGCGTAATATCCAACAGTCTACAGCTTAATATCCCACATTCTGCAGCTGAATTCCTCATATTCTACCGCTTAATATCCAATATTCTGCAGCTTAATATCCCACATCTACAGCTTAATACCCCACATGCTACAGCTTAATATGTAACATTTTACAGCTTAATATCTCACATCTACAGCGTGATACCCCACATTCTGCAGCTTAATATTTAACACTCTACAGCTTAGTATCCAACAGTCTTGAGCTTAATACCCCACATTCTACGGCTTAATACCCAAAATTATTCATATCCGACATTCTTCAGCTTAATATTCCACATTCTACTGCTTAGTATCCAACATTCTTCATATCCGACATTCTGCAGCTTAATATTCCATATTCTAGTGCGTAATATCCATAACCTTCAGCTTAATATCCCACATACTGTATGATATACAGCACATTTCTAATTAGAATTTTAGAGGTTTCGAAACAGGGTGATGATATGTAGTATACGTATACGCTTTAGCTTTTCTGGTGGTGTTTAATGGTTGCAATTTATCCTAAAATGACAGGAAGAATAACCTTTTCCAAGGGGACTGTGTCTGGACTAACCAAGATGGATTATCTGGTGGAGAGTGTTTTGCAGTTTTTTAAGTTGTGACATCTTGTGTTTATGTTTGTGAATGCTTTGTTTTAGCGTTCTGGACGGACTGAAGTACTAACAGAAAATATTAGTCTCTGCGAATTGGTTACAAATATTGAGCAGAATGACATAGGCCAACGGGACGCTGTACAACAAGGAAGTTTTAATTTCACTTAGGATATGTCATGGGAGGCTGTGACCATGCGCCATACATCAGTTTATATTAATATATTTGGCGAAGTTTTCGGTATATAAACTCTGGAATTTGTGCAGGTATAAACGTAAATAAAACGAAATGCAGCCATATGAGTGATGTTAGGATTCATAATGGAATCATGTTATGAAGACTGTAGATAAATCCTTTTGGGAATGTGGCAGAGTTACGTACTTCGAAAAATAGTAGCAAGTAAAGTGACATGAAAATTAAATTAGCAGCTTATTCAGCATAAATATTCTTTAGGTAAAACCAAACATATCATGATGCCTCGTTTGTACTCCTCATCAAATAACCGGGTGATGAAATCAAGAAGAATGAGATGGGCGAGGCATATGGCACGCGTCGGGAGAGGAGAGGTGCATACAGGGTTTTGGAGGGGAAAACCTGAAGGAAAGAGAGCACTTGGAAGACTTAAGCATAAATGGGAGGATAATATTAAAATGGGAACATGGAATGGATTGATCTGGCACAGGATGGGAACAGGTGGCAAGCTGTTTTGAATGCATTAAGGACCCTTCGGGTCCCATAAATTGCGGGGAATTTGTCGGCTAGGTGAACATATGTTAGATCCTCAAGAAGGACTGTGCCCCTTGGAGTTAGTATCATGCTGCCTTCCGTTCCGAGTATCGTACTTTATCACTTTATTTCCATAAAACTGAAAGTATCGCGTTTTATTTTATACCGGTTATAGCCAATTTGTATTTGGGCGTCTCGTCTCTGTAACCTCCCCTTGTTGCTGGGTGCTGCTTCACTACACCGCACCACGTTTGTTTAATTAGGTTAATTAGATGGCTTTGTTTGTATAGTTACCTGACTTGAAATAAACCTACACCTTTGAGGTCACGGGTTAATTCCCTCTGTGGCTAAATTTTTGATAGAGGTGGGCGCCATTACCATTTTGATAAGGAGGAGGTAATTAAGATGTCTAAGGTTATATTCTTTCGTACTTCGGAGCGACGAGGTCTTTGGGGAAATGGCTATGAATGCAAAGTGTCAATAATGATATTTTAAGACGAATTTGTAACAGGAATAATGAAGCACTTCCACTGGATTTAGTTGTTACTTTATCGAAGTGCAAAATTAGGTGTGGAGTGGCTTGCATTTATTTCTGCTCCGTCCAAAAATAAAGTTGTAAGTGGCACAGTCTTACCATTTCAGGTCAAGCGTTGTTTGCAAGGTGATGACGCCTGTCATTGTCGTTTGAAATTATGATCTCTCAATCAAGGGACAGATTGAACAAGCCATTAGTTATTTTTGCATCAGTACCTAGGAGGGTCGGACTGGAGCTCTCCGTTACATGAAACTCAAAGACGCCAAAGACCTCCAAAGTGAAGAAGACACTGTCACGTGAAAATGTTTACCATTTTGTCTGTCAGCTCCAATTCGAACAACTGTAGCGTAAATTTTGAAAGTAGTTTCTAGGATTGCAGAATAAATTCTGACAGCAGCAGGGTAAAGGTGGGAGACACTTGGGTCTCCGTTTCAACTGCAGCTTTGTGTTGGCTATTTATATCAACTTATTTTAAAGAAGAGCGAAGAGAAATAGAAAAACTGGGGTGTGGTGTCTATTTAATGGCAGGTTAAACATGTCGGGGCACGGTCCGTGGACTTGTACAGCTGCATGGTGTTTAACTTTGTCTCGCATTCGGAAGGTAAGCTGTAGTGCTGTGGAGAATGTTGAAAGTAAGGTGAAGAAATGAAGATACAGAGATTTTTATGGTAACTTTTACACTGTGACCTCTTTTACGCCGACGGGATGATACTCCGGCAGGTACCTTATTGGATAAAGAGTCTTAGGTGTATCTCGGAGCCCTAACGGTCGTGATGGTGAAAATTTCGGATGTAACACTATAGAGAATTGACCCCAATCATTACAGTCTAGTCTGCCATTTAAACGGCTATCACAGGTTTACTCCGCCGCTTACTAGGCTCACTATTACTCATTCATCAATTCATTCGTTCATTCATTCATTCCATAGCCCGTCTTACGTCAGGTCCATAACCTCTTCCAAAGCGAGTTCTCCACAGACTGTGATCTAGTGCTTCCTACAATTTCCAGTATCCTCTCTTTTTCTTAAGGTCATCCAGTAGCTGCGTATGTCTTCTTCCTCGTCTTCTCGTCACTTAATATGCAAGATGTGAGCAATCCAGTTAGCCTTCCTTCTTTGTATTGTTTGTACGTTCTTCCTCTGCTCCTTGATTCTAAGTAATACTTCTTCATTTTTCACATGATCGGTCCAGCTGATCCTCTCCATCCTTCTCCAGCACCACATTTGAAAGCTTTCCAGGTATTTATGATCTATTTTCCGAAGTGTCGAAGTTTCAGCATCGTAGAAAGATATACTCCAAATGTAGCATTTTACTGGTTTGTTCCTTAAATTTAAGTAATTCGCTTGTAAAATATTATTATTCTTGTTGAATGCTGCTTTTACCATGCCAATCCTGGATTTCTTTTCACATGTACATCTTGCGTCATTTGTTATCATGGTACCCAAATATCCCACATTCACTGTTACTACAGATAACTAATTCCAGTACTACATGTAATGTCTACAAGCTACCACTGCCGTAACTACAAGTAACATTACTACCACTGCTATTGCTATTATTGCTGCTGTTGGTACTCTTAGTGAGCAGTCAAATTTGTATTTTACTGGTTGATAAATCCATACTCTGAAATGGCTTTACTTTACGGCCAGAACGAAAATAGTGAACATTAAAATATATTTATGGTATGTTGTGTAATATCATGTATGTGCAGTTGTTTTGCACGTCCAACTTCCAACACGCTGCATGTAATGTGCTTGGGGGGAAACAATTAGTTTCAAGATAAACATCTGTAATTTCATAGACCGCCCTTGTGTTTTGTTTATGGACATAGCAAATGAAAGGTGGGAAGGAAAATGCTGGCACCTAAATTTAAATGTTACTTTACTGGGTGTTGCCGGTATTTTTACTGTCAGTACCTTCTCCATATTTGCACAACGATTTAATCCAGCACAAGGCACTTGAAACGATTAACCCTTTGGCCCTGGAGCTGGACATTTACAGTTTAGCACACCATTTATGTAAACTGTTAATATTTTATGAACCAAGAAGGGTAACATTAGGAAATACACGACATTTTGTGGAGGAATAAACGAAGATGGCGAGAGAAAGTCTAAAACAATAATTAAATGTATCTGTTGACTAAATATATAAAAAGAGTACTCTGTGGAGTAGCGGTACGTCTGTCCTATATATAGGATGCGTGGTGCCTGAAGGTTAAATAAAACATTCTCACGTTATTACAACATAGAAACACATTGCGTTCTTTTGCGGGAAATACATGAACTACCGACCGATGTAGTGACGACGGCCCAAGACCCTGGCGGGTTAGTAACAAGAGGTGTACCTACTCCTGCAGTGTTGTGGGAAGAAACGTGAACAGTGAAGCAATTAACAGACGACTCGAACCGATTATTTTGTGCGATATGTAGAGCTGATTCTGTTTGTATTTGATGGTGCAGTTGGCTAATTCTGCCTTACTTGCGCTTTAGTATATGCTTAACTCATGTCATAAGTTCGATGGTTCATGGTGGTCTAACTTCGGGATTTTTGTGTTTCATGTACAAACACTGCATTGTGAAAGATACTGAGGATCCTAGAGCGACGGTCATTGAATCTTTAGCAAATTGAATAACGTGACCGTGGGAACATGTATTTGTTTTACTCTTGACATTGTGTGTGTACAGTAAAAATAATTGAAAACTATAGAAGAAGGAATTTTCATCATGCATAAATTTGTCTTGTGTATAAAATGTGAAGTATTTGTCTTACACTCTGAGTTACAATTGTTTTACTCTTGACATTGTGTGTACAGTAAAAATAATTGAAAACTATAGAAGAAGGAATTTTCATCATGCATAAATTCGTCTTGTGTGTAAAATGTGAAGTATTTGTCTTACAAAGTAAGCATACATTTGGGTGCTCACAACAACAATAATATTCTTAATGAATTACAAGGACATTAAAATTCAGTAAGAGACTAGATGGTTCATTTCCTGCTCCGTTCCTAAAGGAATTAGAAATGGAAGTGTCGGTACCCTTGGTGGACGATAAAGTTAAAAGGCATATCGACCACACAAACTACACGATAGGTTGCCTATAGAAATACGGTAGGAAAATGTAGATTATGAAGAATAAGGTAATCCGCTTATACAACGCAGATTATGTCCTGAGACTATCATGGCCGCAACTTAAGATCAATCGACAACAACCCGTAACTATAAAATGTGTAGGTATATTCTACAGTCAGAAAATGCACTAATGATGTTATGTAATAGCTACACAGTAACAGTAAACCGTACACCTAGCCGGCTGCTCTATTCACACAGCGTCAGACTGTCTGCACAGACCTGATTAGGCTGCCGTATTATTTGATTTTATTAAGTTGTCAAGTAACTTACCATATGACTTAGAATGATTGAGCAGTGATGAATTGGTAGGGATGTGGAAGGAGGTGGTTGTGGTCTAACGCAAGGTATGTTACGGTATTGGCGTGGAGAGACGGGCGAAAACCACGAGAATCGTCTGGAATAGAAAACAGAAGCCTTACACTAGAGCCAGCTTGCTGGGTTAACGAGGCTGGTATATGGGTTGATACTTCCTGATCTGGCGTCTAAGCATATTGTAATACAGTTAAACCCTGTTTCGTGGTTTGTCTGGGTGTGACGCATTGCGGTGCTCGAAGTACACCACTTCATCAGGAGAACGACATCTTTTATTTAGATAAGTTGGTAGTGACTGATCAGAACGTAGAGTGCAGTAAACCAGATGCGATAGGAAGGATTAAACTAGCCCTTCCAACAGAAGTCGGAAGACGATTAACAAAGAATCTTGGGAAGGTAGAAAGGGAGGGGAAACGTAATATGAAAACGCAGCATTGAAAGTGAAGAGCCTGTGACAGGTGGATACATTTGGGATAGCATCGATGTTAATGTGAGCCACAGGAGGTGGACCGCTCAGCCATGGATGCAGTGTGACCAAATTAGACGTAAATTAATATTTGAAGTCACAAGTACAAAAATCTTTGATTTTTACAGACATATTTTGAAAGCAGCCGTTGAAGAGGTTTGATGAAATTCTCCACCAACTACATAAATAAAGAAAATGCAGATGATAATGATGATGATAATGGTGATAGCAATAACAATAACCTCATTGTATTGACATGTGCTGAAAAAGTTAGTTACTTAGTTGAGTTTGCGCGGATTTTCTCAAGGTTAAATTCTTACTAGTTGTCTCTTGCATTAACCTTGGGGGCTAATCGATGACCCAATACGAAAGGACACCCACAATTGTAATTTATAGACTAGATTAACTTGATTACTGTGGGTAGGGGTGTACAGAGTTTATTAGATGCTTCGTACTAAAGACAGTTTTTAAATCGGTGCTTATCGTAATGCCTGTTAGGTCTCTTGTTTGGAAAACTGAGCTCACGTAACGTTTTAAGAACGGGAGTTCATTGTGGTACAAATGAAAGTTTGTTTGGAAGAACACAAAGAAAATAGCCTATGAGATTAACTGCCACTTCATCGAATTCATTAGGAACATTTGGCTCAGGATCAACCTTCAGTTCTCCGGCGATTGGAGCAGTAATTCACAGGTCTGCCCACCCAAAACGTGTTTCAAGATGAGGGTTTTCAAACGTATTATAAGGCCAGATGTAGCCTTTATGTGTTTCGTAACGAAGTAAGCGGGCCTGTTAATTTAATATTATTTAACGTCTGCGAGTTTAAGGGGTTTTCACACCGTGGCTATGAAGGTTACGCTTTTACTGGTTTGTGACGTCGTGTAGATGTGTTCCGATATTTCAGAAGAGCCCACCGCTTCCATCATTATCACATTCCGGAAGACAGTAATTCTGTTATTTCGTGCCTTAACACATCTGTAAATACGATTTCCATAAAATAACTCAGGTGGAATTTCATAAAGATAATTCTGTCCAAATTAAACAAGACAGGCAATGTACGTAAAACGTAACATTGAGGCGCATTCGTGCAACCATTGTTGTGGAAGAAGACCAATAAGTATTACATATTCTGAGTGTGTGTCTGTGGCAACAGTTATCCAGCGTGCCCTATGCAAGTGCCATATTGTCATGTGTGGCCTGCCCGGCTATACCATTTTTTTTTCACATATCTCATAAAGGAACGGCTCTCGAAAAAAAGTTATTCAACATAAAATATGTGTTTTGATTTTCTGTATATTTTGTCTGAAACATTTCTCATTCTAAGAAGAACTGAGCGAATATGATCAAAAATGTATATTGGTTTTCATGTAAATTACCCTTTATTATCGTCAGATATTAATGAAACTTGAATTTTCTCGACAGATTTTCGAAAAATGTTTGAATATCAAATTTCATGAAACTCCTTTCGGTGGGAGACGAGTTGTTCCATGAGGACGGACGTACAGACATGACGAAGCTAATAGTCACTTTTCGTAATTTTGCGAGCGCGCCTAAGAACGCCACTCTCCGTAAGGTACACCGTTTCATAGAGGCTTGCGGTATTTACCAACAGTCTGTCACTTGCAAAGACTATTTAGCGTAAAATGAGAGGAGTGGAACATATGCGGTGAATTGGAAAAGATGGGAAAGGAAGCGGCTGTGGTCTGTTTGCGATCAGTGTGGTGATATTTACATGAATATTTGTAGCAGAAGCTTAAAAAAATAAGGTTACAAACCATGCGATACCGAGAACTTTATTCTGACTTCGATGCATAGGCCTACATGGCACTTGTGCCAGATGGTGCACATCAGACCTGTACGTACTTGCCACTCACATATAAGACATTTAAGCATTTTACTCACTTTGACACCAAGGCTTGTATCCCGGCGTAAAACAATTCGGTGTAAAATGTCTGTAGCCACGAGGTGACAGCTTGCTTCACGTCAGCGTCTGTTACAAATTGCTTGCCGGCAGCCAAGTGCTAAGGTACAGAAGAAATTAAAACTCATAATTTGTATGACGTACGGAACTCTTGCAGAAGCGTTCTAAATATATTTTTTGAGTTCCATTTATATTTTGAATGCAGCCAGGTCATGTCGCATTATTTTTAGTAATAATGGCTACGGTTTATCTACGCTAATTAAGCTTCTGCCAGGCGTTACTCTCATACTACTTATATATATATATATATATATATATATATATATATATATATCACACAGTCGAACCAGGTTATAACGACATCGGTTTATGCAATACTTAGTCTTTAGCGTCAGATAGTCTGTGGTAGCAGTTAATTCCTGGCTGCTAACCACAGCATTTTACTCCCCGGTTATAATGAAACTCGTTTATAATGACCCAAAATATGCATTCCTCTTCATGGCGTTGTAACCGACGACTATTTTGTATTTAAATCCTCTCCTCTCTCTTGTCATCTACATCTTGCCTAGTTTTTGTCACTTCATTTTCCCACTTGTGTAAAAGTTTGCCTGACAATGAAAACTTCATCCGACGACCACTAAAACAAAACCAACAATCTAAACAAATACTGTGATCGTGTTACAGCTGATTTTTACTGATTACTGTTCGACTTCACAGTACTTGCACCCTAAAACGCAGCGCCCCACAACCGCTACCAACCACATCCAGCAGAACCAGCGCAGCACACCACGTGCAGTAACACACGTCTTGTTCTCCTGAAGATGGACATAATTATGCCCGAAACATGTTGAGAAAGTATTGATAATAAAAATCGAACTGTTGCATCTTGTTGGTTTTCTCTCTCACTTCATGAAATGTGTGTTTTTATTTTCTCTGCTACTTTTGTATGAAACGTTTCTCATAGTAAGAATAACTGAGCGAAATGCTACCATAAATATCCATAAAGCTTCGTGTAAAGTACGTGATATTCTTGTCATATATTAATGAAACATGAATTTTATCGACGAATTTCGGAAAAATACTCAGATATCAAATTTCATGAAAATACGTTCAGTGGTAGTCGAGTTGTTCCATGCGGACGGACAGACGGATGGACGGACAGAGATAGAGAGAGAGAGAGAGAGAAAGGGAGACAGACAGACGGACGTGTTGAAGTTAATAGTCGCTTCTCGCAGTTTTGCGAACGCGCTCGAAAAACGTAAGTACCATCTTCTGGTTTGTTCGTTTCCCATTTTGAAACATTTTTCTCTATTGCACCATTGCAATTCAGCTGGGTTGGATAGGTAGGTTGCGCCATCACATACCATTCCGACACCGTAGTTGTGATCTTCCGTAAATAAGAGTTTTTAGTGCCGAAGTTCGTGTTCAAGCATGCATTTGACAACATGCGTAGCTTCATTAAACGCCTTTTACATGCAAATTGGCGCCCAGACAAGTCAAGTCAGTGATGGCACCTAATCTCATTATCACACAATAGGTGTGGGTATCAGTCAATAACACAACATTATCTAAAAAAGATGTTTAATAAAGGATGAAGTAAACTACATGTTTCGGCCTAATGTGGCCATCATCAGGTTTTCGTCCGAAAGTATGGTGGTAGTGCTTTACAGGACTGGTATGGGTATGTCACGATGGTGAGATATCAGCATGTGTGATGTTTGTTATATGCTATTGTTAAGGGGCACGGGGGTGGGGGGTATCTGTGATGTGCGCTATCCTGGGGTGTGCAGCTCAAGTATGTCTGCTCGCTGCTGTCCTATGTGGGTCTCCAGCTACTGTTTGTCCATATCCGATGTCTACTGCTGGTGGGCTTT
>Ga0131853_10009910_pt1 | contig 17442 bp, 11 predicted proteins | sample TergutLab28metaG_FD_92764 | JGI IMG/M metagenome (GOLD analysis project Ga0131853, IMG submission 92764) | Labiotermes labralis P1 segment gut microbial communities from Petit-Saut dam, French Guiana - Lab288 P1 (version 2) (version 2) | ecosystem: Host-associated > Arthropoda: Insects >... | reverse complement strand
ATTAACCTTTTGGCGCCGGAATTATTTTTTTAATTTTAGCACACCTGTATATAAAATGTGAATAATACAGGAACCAAATACATTAGAATTATGAAACAAACTGCATTTTGAAGAGAAAAAGACCCAACTATATACCATGTTTAAAATATTCAGTACCTATACTTGTTGAATAAATATATGAAATGCAACTTTAGAGGTTAGCTGTGCGGTACGACCACTATAGTTGACATTAGGCGTCAAAAGGTTAAGAAGCTTAAATGCCTTAGTGTAACTACTCTTATAAAGATTCGGAAAGAAAGTGTATAATGCCTGAAAGATTCCGCTTACGCGTTCAATTCCAGCAACATAACACGTAATTTAATATCAAATAACGTGTCTAACTTTGTGGTGGTGTTGTTGCTGGTTGTGCTGATGGTGGTGGTTGTGGTGGGGGTGGTGTTTTTGGTGTTGGTGCTGGTGGAAGTGGTGGTGTTGTTGCTGGTTGTGCTGATGGTGGTGGTTGTGGTGGGGGTGGTGGTTTTGGTATTGGTGCTGGTGGAAGTGGTGGTGGTGGTGGTGGTGGTGGTGGTGGTAGTGGTAGTGTTGGCGGCGGCGGCGGTGGTGGTGGTGGGACAGAATACCTTTTAGTATGAGTAAGTCTAATAAAATGGCCGTGTCATAGATCAAATGTTTAGTAGCTAGCTTCTCGCCGTGGAAGCCTGGGTTCAGTCCTAGACCATTCCGTGTAGAATGCTCGGTGAACAGGTTGGACATGGGATAGTTTTTTCTCCGATTATTTTTTTCGTGTCTGCTTCATTCCACCAATTCTTCGTGCTCGTTAATTCATTGTTAGGAAATGGCAGGAAGGCAGGCTGCTTGTTGACCGTACCGACTTTTAGCTCAAGTGTAAGATTGTGGACCACAATATCACAAAATTAAACTGACCCTTAGGCTTAATTGCACGACACGAGACTTAAGACATGGAGACGGATGGAGCTATAGATATAGCCGTTCTTAGCCTAGCTCCAAGGTTCAGAATATATTCGCTGAACTTATTACAATTTACTTGTATAAAACTTCTTTGTATTTACTGTGGTAGTCCCAGTCACAGCTTTGTCCATTCGGCCGTAGGAAAAAACGACAGCATTGACCGTTGGAGAGGAAACTGAGCGGGCACAAGAACAAGCCTGTGTGATCCAGAAATCTAACCCCATTTCCGGGTTTCACAGCCTGTGGCCCACTTGCAGTACTGATTTAGCTAAGGTCTCTAAAAATGGCTCCTGACGACGTACATAAACCTTTCAAACATTACAGTGGTATCTTCAAAATATTAATGAAATTACTTAATGTCTGAGAAATACAAAACAGAACAGCCATTTAAGCAATATTTATTTCAAAATAGTAACATTAGGCAACTTTGCCCTTTTGCCAGCCACTGTAATGTTGCTGAAAACATTCTTGGAAGTCATTTTGTGCACGTTTTTTCAGCTCTTCCGTCGCATTTATTACATTGTCTCTAGTATTACATAAGCACCGCCCCTTCAGTGCTAATTTCAGTACAGGGAACAGGTAAAAATCAGCTGGAGTCAGGTCAGGAGAGTATGGGGGATGTTCCAGTATTGTCAAATTTTCTTTGCTAAGAATTTCTTGACCAAAACTGACTGGTATGCTGGAGCATTGTCGTGAAAGAGAAATCAAAATTTGTTTATCCATTTTTAGGACATTTCTTACTGATCGCATCCCTAAGGCGACGAAGAATGCCAATGTACATTTCTTTATTCACAGTAACAATTTCGGTAAATTATACCAGCGAGTATATGTAAATTATGCTAGCGAATTTCGGGAACTTTTTGAAGCGACTGAGTAAATAATACTTTTGTTGGTTGTGGGGCGTTTGAAAGGAACGTGGCGTGTAACGGTATGGTAGTGCTTTGAAACATCTTTTTTTCCAGAGAGTGATGCTGCTCCTTTGTAATACACTGTGCCCTTGCTTTTATATTTTTGTTCGAGTGAGTGACTCACGCAGGACATAAGAGAGTGACTTACGCAGGACATCACAGAGTGGCTCACGCAGGACATAAGAGAGTGACTTACGCAGGACAACAGATAGTGACTCACGCAGGACATCACAGAGGGGCTGACGCAGGACATCAGAGAGTGACTCAGGCAGGACATCACAGAGTGACTCACGCGGGACATCACAGAGTGACTCACGCAGGACATCACAGAGTGGCTCACGCAGGACATAAGGGAGTGACTTACGCAGGACAACAGATAGTGACTCACGCAGGACATCACAGAGGGGCTGACGCAGGACATCAGAGAGTGACTCACGCAGGACATCACAGAGTGACTCACGCAGGACATCACAGAGTGGCTCACGCAGGACATCACATCTTATTTTAAGGAGATATTTGATGTACATGCAGCGGTCTTCGACAGAAGGACGCTCGTAATGTGTGCTTTTTTTTCGTGGCGGTCATATTTGGCGAATAATACTGAGGCATCCCATATGCATTTTTCTTCCATGTTCTTTATTCTCGATCATTTTTCCCCCATGATGCAACATCTGCTAGTGGGCCAGGCCCTCATCATTATTGAAGCTTCACGATCACACTCAGACACACCAGACTCGGTAGGAATCCTTTTCACAAGTCCTCGGCCCGTCACAGAGACTTATACCTGACAACACGCAACACTCAAAAGAAGCAGACATTCATGCGCCCGGCGGGATTCGAAAACGGAATCCCAGCAAGCGAGCGGTTGCAACCATGTCTTAGACCGCGTGGCTGCTGGAATCAGAATCCTCCGTCATAGGTGCACGTACTCTCCTCAAAACTTGTATTCTACAAGATGTTTCATCATTCGTATGAGAGGCCAAGTTTTATACCAGTACTAAATTACAAGAGAAGGTACATAATTTGATATTATTCATGCTTCGTGTAGTAAGATAACTTGACATTGTTATTCCAAAACTCTACAACAGTTGAATACAAATTACAAATTTGATATTACACTTACATGCAGTTTGCACCGCGAATTTAAATAATTTTTACCTAATTTTAACACATGTTTTTAACCCACGGTTACACATCTATGACATAGACTTATTAGCAAAAGTTGTGTGTTTCTTTGTCGAATGCCTTCTTGAAGATGGCCGAAAAAACCTAAACATAAGAACGTTTGCTGTGTGATTGCATACGTTTGTATCCAACTTATGTACAGCTGAGAACTACGCTCTTCTGCGTTATTACGCAACGAATAGTGGTAATTACTTACCGACGTTTCGGGACAGCCTGCCAATCTTCGAGGAGCAAGAAGCTTGAAGATGGGACCGACAGGTTGTTCCGAAATGTCGGTAAGGAATTGCCACTACTCGCTGCGCAATAACGCAGAGCGCAGTTCTCATCTAATTCGCGGCGGGCGCCTGATATCACGAATGGTGTGAGGTTGTTGGAATAAAAGTTGTTCAAAAAGGATGTACAATTATTATATATTTTTAACTACATGTTCAGCTATTGAGCCGGTGGACACATCACGTGAGGGAAAACCATATTTATACAGGCGGAAATAGGACACTGTAATTGGCTTGACAAGTAGGTTGGTTGGTATAAATAGCACCGATCAACAACTTCCGTGAGACGAGGCAGTTATTAATAATATTGGAAAGCCGAGAATGAAAATGGAGGTCAATAATATAATAAATTAGCAAAACAAATTGTGTTTCACCTCTAAATGTCTCGGGCAATATTCCCTCCGGGGCTGGTGTCTGAACTTTTGAGTAAGAATTCCGAGTGAGGCACAGATAACATTTTGCCTTCTTACGTTTCTAAGCGCTTTCGCAAAATTGAAAAAAGCGACTATTAGCTTCGTTATCTCAGTCTGTCCGTCCGTCCACATGGAGCAACTTGGTTCCAAATTGAGAGATTTTTATGAAATTTGATATTTGAATATCTTGCGAAAATCTGTCGAGAAAATTCAAGTTTCATTGCAATCTGACGAGTATAACGGTTACTTTACATGATGGCCTATGTACATTTTATAAATGTACATAGGCCATCATGTAAAATAACTAAGTACTAAGACACTAATTGATAAGGGTCTTAGTTCTTTCAAGACTCATACATACTGAGTGTTGAAGTTTAGGAGTTTTAAGATTTTTAAATTTTAACTGACAGACCCACATCGATATGCTCATAAATATTTTAGAAAATACATTATTCAAGATATTAAAATAATGAGCAGTTTATCATCATTATGTCCTAAATTGTACACGGCAAATGTAAACAATAAGGGATCCCATACTGTGGCACTGAACATGCCATGTCCATGTACTGAAATGTCTACGTGATGATGGTTACTTGTAACCGAAACATGTAGCAACCTTACATCATTGAATAAATTGCTGTGTTTTGACTGAAAGATATTTTAGTCAATTCAATCTAATCGATTATGCAAGTAGGTGTTACACGTTTAGAGATAAAACATTAATATATCGTAAAATGCAGCAAGCTGATACACTTCTTAATTTGCTATTTAATTACATTCGTTGCACAATCTGTATTAATCATGTATGTGGTGGCGTTATATACAGACATCTGTTTCTGGTATTACATCATCCCCTTACGGTCAAATCCTGTAATAAATAGTAACATTTCAATAGTGTGTGTTGTATTAGAATATTGAAATATTTGATGAAGTTGAAAGAAGTACCCTAATTATAATGTGTCTTGTATGTAACCTTGTTGGGAATGAGAGCACAGTACACGGTGTACCAAGATCAAACAATTTATGTTCAATAACTTTCTTCCTAAAGTCATAAAGCTTATGAGATTATGTAGAAATATATGGTACAGCTAAACAGGCTACAGATGAAAATGTAATATGATGCATGCGCTTTACATTCTGGATAAATATGGCTATAGACACACGCTCAAAATATGTAATAGTCATTGCTTTTTTGCGGCGGTAATGGTTATGCGAACGCGCCTCAATGTTACATTGCCTGTTTTGTTATCTGTTGGTAGCGCAGACACTAGAAGCGAAATGATATACGGTACTTAATGGAGTTACTCTGTGTGTTACGGAGTAAGTTCTTAATCTGAATGAAACATGACTCAAAAATATTATAGGTGTGCATGATAAAGAAGGTAGAAAATTCTCTCGTCTCTGAAGCTGCCTTTCTGACTGCAAAATTTACACAATTTTGAAAGTGAAACTTATTGTAAATGACGAAATGGGAAGGATATGGAATGAATGTTTGCTATTCCGACTGGAGTTTTTACAGTTCCCATATAATTAGAGGAAGTGGGTAATATAGCAATACGTCTCATTGAGGGTCCTGTACCTGGCGACAGAGAATGAAAGTTAGGACTTCCCAAATTAAACACAAGTATAATAACACAGGCACCATATACGTAATACGCAAAGTTTTTTCATGCAAGTGTTTATGAATGATAACAGACAATATTGAAATGCAAATCAATGGGAGAGGCGGAGTAAGCAGAAGAGAATTCTAATCTCTGGGGGCATCGTCAGCATATAGCAGCATGTCTCATAAACGCCCATCACTCCGCTGAGGTTCCTTCCCACCCAGCAGCATCAACCCGACCGCGCGCGCGCGCGCGCGTTGAGTTGCCGCTCTAGGACAGATGACGCCTCGTTCGTAAGAACCACAGCCGAGTTCCATCCACAGCCGGTCGCCCTACGAATCTGCCAGCGTGCTCCTACCAACAGGGGTGTTTTGATTGCTTCAGCCCCACTGGAGAAACTTGCAGTTGTTTGATCGTGGTTATATCGTATTTTTTTTTCAAACAAGTGTCTAATTTTAGAAACTAATGGATCAGTGACTGTGGAAGGGGTTATATGCATACTTGAATTCATCGTCTAGTGATTAGTTTTACATTCGATTTCTTTTATAGGTAAAACACAGTAAATACTATCAGATGACACAAAGTTTGTTCTGCAATTTTATTAGTGGGGATGGTATCTTTCCGCTTAGTCACCTACCATTTTGAAACAAGTAGTGAAAGGAAAACCTAAAAGGCACCACATGTATAAGTGACAAGTAAACACATTTGTGATTATCTCTTATTCGTAATAGTGCAAAGTTTTGTCAGTGTTACTGTGTGACAATGTGTTTCTACTGTTAACAACATGGATGTGATGGCGTTTTATGTCTTATAGACAACGTGAGTGATCATACGATGGTAAAGGAACTCACCTATCGTCTACTGTTGCGGCTGTAGCATCTCCGAGGGACAATGCTGCTCAGACTTATTGAAATTCCTGACACGGTTCTGATCGTTCTTACTGGATTTCTTCTTGTCATCTGCAGCCCCAGCAATGGTGAGTGTTACTGATAAACACAATTAGTATTTAACCTATTCAGCGCCACACACGAGATCTCTTGCTGATCGTTTCGTTATGGATTTAGATGGAGTTAAAGATCTGCGAAAATAAATATTTATAACTTCAGCAACAGAAGATACGATGCAAGCTATCGTGGAAGTGAGTGATAAAAGAAACTTTCTGTGTTCATTTAGCCATTACACTTCTAGGCGCGTCCGCAAAATTGCGAGCAGCGATTATTGGCTTCGTCATATCGGTCCGTCCGTCCGTTTATACGCTTGCAACAACTCGGCTCCCAATTGGACGGATATTTATGAAATTTGATATTTGAGTATTTTCTAAAATATGTCTTCAAAAATTCAATTTCATTAAAATCTGACAAGAATGACGCGTACATTACATGAAGACCGATATACATTTTGGATCATATCTCTTTCATTTCTTCTTAGAATGAGAAATGTTTCAGACGACACTGTAGAGAAAATAAAAATATACATTTTGTGTTCAGTAAACGTTTGTTTAAAGACAGCACCTTCATGAGGTAATGTGGAAGGCGTGTGGTAGAGACGGACGGTTCAGTAAAGATGTGATTTGCATGCCAGATTATTAAGACAAGTGGAGTAGCGTCAGGGTTTCAGACTATAGACTGCAACCCGGACACCACTCCAGCCTAACCGCACCTTACCTCCAACATACAGCAAACCAAGAACGATACGAACAATGTAGTAATCAACATCATAGTCGTGAACTCCTGATGATGGGCATAATAATGCTCGAAACATGTTGAGCCTTTAAGAAGTACAATAAAATAACAAGTGGCAACTATTTGGTTTTTTTATTCTTCAGTTATTACAATAATGCACGGTCCAAGAAACATGAAATTATTAAGACCAGTATGCAGACACATTCATAATATCTGCTACTTACTGATTTTCCACGGTAATAATGGTTTCGCGAAAGCCCCTGAATTGTACGATTTATATCTAATTCTTTTGAAGACAATCTGAAATTTGTGTATTATAAAATGATGAAGTATTTCTGTGTCATATCCCAGAATATAGCTTCGAAACTGTCAGAAATCCAAATCCCATTTCAGAATTTCATCAGTGGTGTGATTGACATTAATCTTTTATCGGATTTTCAAAGGGTCTTTTACAGTATTGTCTTAAATCGCTTAGGCAAGTTTAATTCATTCAGACTTTTTTATTTATAAGAATTTCCTCATAATTCTTTCCGCAGTAGCGCTTTGTTGTTGCCTATAAATTAGTGTAATAATTGCCATGTATTACAACAAGAGAAGTAATGTACGTATGAACATAACCACAGTTGCCATGGAAAACAATAAGAGTTACATATTGTGAGTGTTTGCCTGTACCTTATTTATCCAGCATACAAGGCACATGGGCCGTATTATGTTGTCATATATGGCCTATTAGGCTATACTATATTTTTTCACATTATCTAATAAACGGCACGATTTTCGGCAACACATTATTGAACGTATGACGTGTGTTCAGATTATGTCTAAAACAGTTCTCATTGTAAGAAGAATTCAGCGAGGTATTATCACATATTTGTATAGGTTTTCACGTACAGTACCCATCATATATGTCAGACTCTAATGAAAATTAAATTTTCTGGACAAATTTAAAAAAAAAACTTCTCAAATATCAAATTTCGTGGAAATCCGTCTAGTGGGAATCGAGTTGTTCCATGCAGATGGACGGGCAGAGAGACAAGACGACTCTAACCGTCGCTTTTCGCAGTTTTGAGATAGCACCTGAAGAACCGTAAATTCTGTTCCTTACTATGAAGTATTTTGGGTGAAACTTTTATAGTTAACGTTGCAATAAGGGCTGAATTTCTCCTGAGTTAGTTATAAAAATGTGATTATTCTACTAACATTTAGACTTCCCTGTGAATTCCCCAGGCAATTCTGCAGTACACGTGTCTGCATCACGTCACCTAAATTTATTAATTTTATTTAATGATTAAAAGCTTAAAAATCGGCATTTTTAGGAGGTCTATGTTATTGAAATGTGATGAACATTTTTTTCTTTCACATTTGACTCTGTTGTTTCGACGCGATGGCATTAAATCCAGTAATTTGCATAATCAGTAATAAAAATTATTTATCATTTACGATGTCTCTCTTTCATCTTTTTGCTCAACCTTTGTGATTGATTTATATTTTAAGACCTTTTAACAATTTTAATTGACAATATTTTTATTCTGACGCTAGGCATACAAATCTTTGACAGAATTGGCCTTATCTCTATTGTTGTACACCTCCCTGATGTTGGCTTTGTGGATTCTGAAACACGCAGGACGGACATCATATATGACAAATATTTATTTATTATGGACTGTGTAGATTGCTTGTTTAAATACTCTGCATTCAGTCTATTGCACGGATCGTGGACTGCATTAAATAGTATTGTTCGCTATCTGCAAATATGTTTAAGTGGTGAAGTTAAATATATAAATATATTTCTTCAGTATTTCTTGCTGTAAATTTTGAATTCACTAAAAAAATTAATTTAGGCTAATTTATACGTAAGGTTTTTTATAAGTACTACAAAAATATATTGTAGGTGTTCCCCAAAATCGTTTTCTCGCTGATGCCTTTTGGCTTCGAAAAATAATGACGGATCCTCACTTCCTTGCCCTAGGGCCCACCCAGCCTTCTATACGGTGGATACCGGGTCAATCCCCGGGGTAAAGCGGCCGAAGAGTGGCGTTAACCACCTTCTTCTATCTTGCCCCGAAGTTAAAGAGAGAGTACAGCTGTATCTGTACATCACCTCTGGATCTTTATGGCATATTACAGGTAGAAATTTACCTTTACCTTTACCCCACAACCTTGCTGACGTATATATACAGTGTCCGGGTGATAGGTATCCAATATTAAAAATGTGTATTTCGGAACTGATTTTGGATATATTTTAATACACATAATTAGTATACGTAGGAATGCATTGCGTGATTAGACCTTAATTAAAATGACCGTTGCTTGTTTCGTGGGTACAGGAAATTTCTTAACTGAAAAATCTGACGGTCATACGAAGTAAACATAGCAAAAAAAAAAGTTCCACGATTATTTTAAAAGAACAATATTCCATACTTTAAAAAAAATATGTAAACTTAAAATTAGAATTTCCAGAAATGTATCCATGGATCGAGCGATCCGCGGAGCAAATTTTGGGAACCACTAGTGTAGCATAATGTTATCACTGTAGTGACAGACACAGAAACTGGAGGGTCGCGTCCAAAAAAATGTTAACATTGTGACGTATCTTCAAAACACGTGGAGTTCATATGATAATGTTACTCGCCTTTGTTGGCGATAGTGAGAAAGATTTATTGCGCCGTCTTCTGGCGGCTGGCTTTCATTGACTTGTGTATACTTAGTATGTCTCATTTGTGTCTGTGGTTTACAGACGCTAAATCTGTACCAAATACCAGTATCTTAGTTACTTAACAACTTTCACCGAGTCTCTGTACATATAGGAACAATCACGATAGTACAGACATGCTGTGTCATTCAGTGCAAATATACAATTTTAAATTTTATGGCTACATATATAAACACGTGGTCGACTCAAGTAGATCGTTTTATGAAAGGTAATATTATACCACTCTCATTATCTGAGGGGACTGATGCAAGTCTGCATTGAGCTGTAATAAAAATGAGAAGAAATACTTTAAGTACTAATTACTAAATTACTGAACGTCTGAAAGAATGAAGTGAAAACGTTACGTACGTTTCAATACTTGAGTATTGTTTGATAAAAGATTTCTCTGTCTTTGATTCCGCGAAACTTTAGGGGGAGTGGTGGCCAAGATCCACAGTTACTTAATTTGGCGCTGGTGAGTAGTTAGCTTTACTTCATAGCAACTGAACATTGTGAGAACAGCTTCCGTTAACTATTGTATTGGAAAATGTATGGAACTCACAGCCGGTTTGGACACAGAGGTGAAGAGACAAATCCCTTACCCTTCCCGGAAGTTGAACTCTGTCATCCAACGCATGGAGCAGAGTAATTGAAAAACTAATGATCTCGGAGTTAATCAGTCAGTTCGATGGTTGGCTACTAAAGTGCGACATGTACCGTTTAAATAGAATTAACAGATTTCTCCCAAACATTATAAAGTATTTGATGTTTGTTGGACCGTTCATCATTGTGATAACTGAAGAATAAAAACCAACTAGATGCCACTTATTATTTTATTGTACTTCTTACAGGCTCAACATATTTCGGACACTAATCCAGCCTACCCGCACCTAACCTCCAACCTACAGCAAACCAAGAACGAAATGACCAATGTGGTAATCAACATTATAGTCGCGAGCTCCTGATGATGGGCATAGTAGTGTCCGAAACATGTTGAGCCTGTAAGAGGTACAATAAAATAATAAGTGGCTTCTAGTTGGTTTCTTATTCTTCGGTTATTATAAAGTATATTCCGTTGTACACGGTGTTGTATTGCAGGTCGTTACTGTTATTCGTACCATCACCACTATGGGAACCTGAATGTTCATATGTAAAATCCTTGTGGCCACACAGTTCATTTACACAATACTTTCGTATTTTTTACCTATTTATGTAGTGTTGAATTGAGTTTATACTTACAAAAATATTTAAGATTTTATTCGAATTTGACAGGTGTTAAATATCGCTTAACTGTAAAGTGTTTTGAAATATACACTTTGCTTTACTTCTGTCATTCAACAAGACATACAATTTATGAAGTTTTTGTTTCACAGCAGAAAACGTTCTGACGGTGATGCTGATTTTCAAATATACCCTGAAGTTAACAAAGTAAACACACAGGGAAATTTAAGCACAAAGAGCTTTCCAGGTATATTTGCGCTGTTGTCGTCTCTAGATTTTAAGTACATAAATACCGTGTCTTTTATACTGTCTTTAAGAAACTTTGGACGGACGAGCAGCAAATAACAAAGCTGGGCGAACATTAAATATTTCTTTAATCATATAAAAAGTCACCAGGCCTAAAACAAGAATGGTTGAAAATACGTTTGTCGTGCAGTGCGTGTATTTGAAAACTTTATTACGATAAGTTACTTTTGAGTTGCTTTGCAGATGATTTCAGGAATGTGTGCAAACCTAAAGCCAAATGTTCATTTTTACGAGATTTTAAATAAAATCGAAACGTCTGCCATGCATTTTAGTAGAATTCGCCATCATCAATTTCAATAAAAATTCTTCGACATTGCCTCCGTCATATGTGGACAGACGGACAGACATATGGCCTATTGAACACCCTTATATTTACAAATCTCCGTTACCAGTGCACCAGAATCCCGTTAGACTCTTCGAAGTCCATGCTTCTTCCCATCTTTCTACCTTTTAATAATACACGTTTTTAAACTAAACACAAGGAGTTAATATTATACAGTGCTAATAATTTTATTTATTCCATTCAAAATAATACACATGTGTTTCTTTATGATATTTCTGAAATACTTCATATCGACCGTGAATGGAGGTCACTCATAAAAGCGTCCAGAATTATTTTGTCCTTTGGAGGGTGAGGCAAATTGAAAATTCAGTATACTGTGATTGGGAGGTAGGTGCGATTGACTGAGGATCATGTGAATATATGGTCTTGGCATTAAGAACGATCGATCTTGTTTTATATTGCCAAAGAAATAATGTGATTTTTTAGTATTACATAACGTAGTCAAGCAATGTTTTTCCCACTTAGCAAAATGTAGAAACACACAGTTAAGTGTGCTATCTTATAGTGCTATGAATCAATTAGAGCTTTTGCATTATATGGTCTAATGACAGTCACAAATTGTTAAATTCTATACAGAAATGACGGTGTTTATAGGCAATGTTGTGATACATTCTGATTCTTACTGTAGAATTTTTTAATGTGTGAGGTTATGATTCTTGGACTTGATGTTAAACGTTTAATTATCATGCAATGAAAGTACAGTTTTCTTGAGAAAGTAGTGTGTTCAAACTGAAACAGTCTAATATAAATATATATAGTATATGTATATGTATTCTCCTACATAAGTAAACACAATAATTTATACTCCTTTGAATTCATTGATTTTGTTCCGCTGTGTTTTCTTCACCCTTTATTGCATATGTTAAATTCACTACTTGTAGTGCATCATAAATATATATACATACTTATATATACTTGTACATACATACGCTTATCAGCGTACACGTTGACTCTACATAGTCCCAAGTATTGTAAATAATAAATAAATTATTCTCTTTCCCTCAATTTATTTATACTTTTTCAATAATGTAAAAGTACAAAATATCGAATGTCATAACTGACTGGTTTGTTCTTTATAAATTTTGATGTGTTGCTGACCGTGGATCTCAGTATAAACTTAGTAATTGACCAAATTAATGCACAGATTATTGTTTTGTAGTAAGTTTATTATATAGACTTAATATAAAAAAAGAATTTGTGCATTAATTTGGTCATTTGCTAACATTGTTCTTTATATTTGGAAGGCCCCCTGTTTAAATACCGGTTCACACAAGACCTATTTTGACTCGGGTTTTTATGGCTGTCCTCAGGGCTTCCAGACAAATTGCGGGACAGTATCTCAAATAAGGCCACTGTTACTTAGTTCCTTAAACCCCTCCCCAATTTATTTGTAATAATAATAATAATAACATTTTTTGGTGGAATATGAACTGGGAGCGACGTTAAATAGATCAAGTAATTGAATACGATTACAATACACGTTTACGTTTGTAAAGAACAATTATTCGTCTGCGAACTACATCACTTCAGTAATTTCATTTGAAGTTTTCTGGTTGATTCTGTGTTAATTACGATAATTGGAAAGATTAATAAATCTGTTAAATGATTAGAAGCGTACCCTTTGTCTTATAGCCGTAACTAACTGCGGTCTGAAATTTGGTTTGTTTCGTAACCAGTAAATACCAATTTAATTGATTGGATTGAATGTATACAATAACCCCACGGCTAATTAATGGTTTGAAATGGAATTTGAGTTATGACTTTCTACTTCACCTGGTATAAGCTGTCACAAGATCGATACTACCACACACTGCTTTTCCTGTGGAAATCGGATTATGTGATGGTGCTAAGAGGGCTTAGATGGGAACATGGAAACCATGTTTATTGTTCATGTAGTGGAATGAACAACTTATCCTTCATGCGCGAATATTCCTAAGCGGCAGATTCCTTGCTTATACAGGTATATGTCAGTTTAGGCAATACATAATTTCCTGGAACACGATCTGTAAGCAGAAGACTAGTAAACCAAAGTATGATATGATATGATATAACTGCAATTGGGTTGGCAGCCGGTGGCAGTAGTGTAGAACACATTTACACACAAACAGTACATAGAACAACACAAAGGAAAGAGAATATACAGAACAGAACATACATAACAATAAAAATACATAAACATAATAAAAATACATAATTTAAAAAATTAAACTAAAGCAAACAAACTATACAACCATATATACGTACAATGATTAAAAAAATGGAACCAAAAGAACATCAAAGAATGTGATAAAAGAAAAAGTCATATAAGCAGCAAACTTCATATGACCTCTATATCTTCTAATAATGTTAGACACCCTGTTACTAAGACTTTCTCTACAATTCACCGAACTACACTTCACTCCACTTCACTACACTTGTCGACACTTCACTTCCTCTCATTTAAACTTCTCCAACTAAATTTCCCTACCCTCTCATTTGGCTAATATCTTAAGAAATTCCGTCTTAAAATTCTGTTTTATTTCCTTTCCGGATGTTATGTTATGGTAAATTTAGTGATTATTTTAGTCTTACATTTCTTAAAGGGAATTAATACTGTGAAAGTAACACGTCCACTGGGCATTCCTAAAGATTCAAATATTGTGGGATATTGCATGGTGTTGCCCGGTAACTGATGGTCGACGTTTTTGTAAGATCATTATTCGTCCTGCGACTCAATGTCTCTGGAGAGAAAAGCACTACTTTCCTTTGAATCGTCGGTAATTGTTTACCATTGAACATGGCGTAGTATCTCAAACGACTCAAGTCTTTAACAATGTCTCATTGCGAACCTAATATTTCGCAAAGAAAACCTTACTCAAGCAACTGACAGTCTGTCAACTGACTGTCATGGTACCGTACGTATTACTGTTTGTAAGAGACCACAATTACCCCCAAGCTACATTGGTTGACTCCAGTTCTTATGCTCTCGTGTACGTTTTAGATATAATATGATCCATTTATGCTTACGCCTCCCATGTACCGCTTACGTTTTCCAAAAAAAAATAAGAATTTCTCACTCTTCCTATGCCTGCCATCAGTTTCGGCAGAATCATCTTTTATTCTCCCGTTTACAAATGTATTGTTCATTATTGTGTTCTGGAACACTGTCGGTGCATGCTTATTGAAAGAAAAAGTCATGTTGTTGTACTGTTGTACCTTATATACATAGAAAAATAAGTTGAAGGAAAATTGATATCACAATTAATTGGTAGAACTTGTGTTCTGTTCTTTAGGATGTAGCACACAGTCTGTACGGCCAAGATCAATAGCATACCTGCACATCCATTAGCATCGGAACCCATTTGATATGTCACTCCCACTCAACTACCTTTGTTTCTGTCTATACGAAGCTGTGTAGCATGAATATAGTGACTAGGCTGCAGGCCGGAAGGCTGAGGAATGAGAATTCGGTTTCTGGCGTGGGCGTGGATCTTTCTCTGGCCCCCGTCTTTCACACCGGCGCTGGGACCCAGCCAGCCTCGCGAATGATTAAGAGAATGTTTCGCCGGTGAAAGCGGCCGCAGCGAAAAATGCCTATGCGCCTTTATTTAGGCAGAGGTTAAGGATACTTGCAGTTACACTTTCAGTTCCCTCTACATATTCATTGTTTTGTGTTGAATGATGCAGATCGACACATTTTGTACGAGAGTAATGTAAGAGGCAGTCAATAAGAGGGGATGGAGAAATTCCTTAATGAGGACCTTTTCGGTTTTATAATTGACGAAGCATTATTAGGGTAATCGACTCGAAGATGAAGTGAACGAAACATGTGACCTACACGGAAGCTGTAAGAGCTTTGTTCAAATGTTTGGTCGGAAACCCTGAGGGAAAGCGACTACTTGGGAGATCTAGGTGTAGATGGGAAGATAATATTTAAGTGGAGAAGAAATATTTTGTGAGTTATGTGAACTGGAGTTATAGGACTCAGAATATGTATCAGTAGCGTGAAGCTAATTATAACATATTGAGTTCTGGCTTTACGATGCTAGAAGTGCCTGTCGATTAGCACCGGAATAATGGGCTGTTGTGAAAGTGTTTGGATTGTCGGATCCCCTTAAACGCAAGGGGTTTCTTGTCCAGCTGAAAAATTACGAGCCTTTGAAAGTGGTCTCTGTAGCACGGGGGTTGTTAGGCAAGCACGGCGGAGAATAATAAGAAATAATTGCGTAATCCTGTAAGTGGTAGATTTACTTAGCAAGCTTCCCTACCGCTCAACTGAGACTGTTTCCTTGCAGATGGTTCCCCTTCCTCCCTACATAACGAAGCTAGTGGATGATATACGGGGCACTGCGATCCATTATCTGTTTGAAAACAGATTAACATAGTAATGCAGTTTAATATATAGTTGTAGCGAGGCGTGGGATTATACATAGACTGCAAGCTATATGAGTTTAAATTGTAAATGGAATTTTAATGAGTGTCCTGTAACTATTACACATTGCCACTATCTCTGGCATTTTCCGTGGTTGAGGCCAATTCTTTAATTTTTTTAATTTAATTTTTTTTTAGATCATCATCTCTATCTTATGTACTTAAGACATTTCCTTACGATTTTCTGTGTTCTTTTCACATGTTTTTTTTTTACAAGCGTATGAAATATTTACATAAACACGACACCACATTTGTTCGTCCATTCACCTGCTCTCCATTCTTTGTTGTCCATTATGTAGGTTATAGTCTTTTTGTTGAGTTGCTATCCAGTACAAGCACCATACAAATTGTGTCAACGTATTTAGAACAGTACTGATCTATGTAACTTTAAAATATTGACAAGAATAATAAACATATAACTTTTTGAACTCCTCATGGAGAAGCTTGACGTTCACTCAGCTTTTCAATAAATCCAATGAAAACCCTACTTAAAATTTCCTGAAATGCGTCTTATTCGAGACAGATGAATTTAGTCAACATTTCACACAATTTTTTGAAGATCCATTATAATAGTTTCCTCCCATCTATAGCTAGTTTTGGCGAGGAGTCACTTCTTTTCGGGTTTACCCACCAAGTAATACAAATTGTCCAAAAATTATGTACCCGTAATGAGAATATCGTTTTGCTGTGATTAGTTATTAAAAGTTTTATTGCAAATTGTGCTCGGAAAAGTTACTTTTCAAAGTATACACGCTGGAAGTAACCTGACCCTAAAATTTGTGGACTCCTTTGTTACACTAAGGTTGGCGAGAATAACTCTGCTTACCTAAACAAACCTGTCAGCCGTATAGAATCGTGTAATGGAGATAAAGAAGGACCCAGCATTGTGTTCAGCTACGGTCAATAGAACATAACTTGTTTCCCTGAAAATACATGCTGACATTTACTGTTGTTTAAGGTAAATGTGAAAATACTACTGTTCCTGTACACTCCGTGCGCTGTATTCCGAACAACAGAACTGAAGGGGAACAATGGGATAGAAGTATTTTGCGAAATCTTGGTCTAAACTCTCTGGTGAGAGCCCTTTATAGAAATATTTCCATTGTACTTAACTACATTAATGGTAATATTATATTTTAGGCCACTTATCTTTCTTATGAGTTGACCATACATTTTGCATGTGCCAAAATCTGTATCACTTTTGAGTATTCATTTGTGTGACTGATTTTTAAGGAACTTTATATAACCTCATGCCATAGACGGTAACACACAGCCACGATTCCCTACTATTTTTATAACTAATAATAATGATTTCGACCGCCTCTGTGGTCTAGTGGTCAGAGTTTCTGGCTACAGATACAGAGGTCCCGGGTTCGATCCCCGGCGCTACCAGATTTTCTGAATAGTAGTGGGTCTGGAACGGGGTCCACTCAGCCT
>Ga0131853_10009909_pt1 | contig 17442 bp, 13 predicted proteins | sample TergutLab28metaG_FD_92764 | JGI IMG/M metagenome (GOLD analysis project Ga0131853, IMG submission 92764) | Labiotermes labralis P1 segment gut microbial communities from Petit-Saut dam, French Guiana - Lab288 P1 (version 2) (version 2) | ecosystem: Host-associated > Arthropoda: Insects >... | reverse complement strand
TTTCAAATGTTTCTCTTTTCATGCCGCTTATTCGGCGAAATTTTGCATTCGGGTAGGATTTCATATTTTCGTATTTCATTCTTTTATTATATCAGATTTTTTGTTTTCTCAAGAGGTCTATTGTGTTCAATTACTATTTAGCCTGTAAGCTCTTCGATTAACACGCATTTTTTAATTCCAGCCACCAAATAAGCAAAAACTTTTTTCATTATTATAAAGAAAGCCCGCACTAGAGTTGTAAAAAACTGCTTGTGCGGGCATATAAATTCATTTGATACTAAGCCGTAACAATAGGAAAATTTAGTGTAAACTGCTCCAAATAGCAACGCAGTCCCAATAGTTCTTCCTTAGTTTTCCCATCAGGGAAAGTTAATGCATTAAAGTGCTTACAGCTCTTATTCGCAAAGGCCCTAAAGAAGTTCAACTTTGTGCCTTTTACGCTATTGCTATGGTTTACATCCGACCTAATAAAGTTGAGGACACCATGCCTTACAATAAGCTGCCCTTTGTAAATATCCTTGTTATTTTCAAGACACAACGGAATATCAAGCATCAATTTTTGCGCTGCGTAACCGTTAAACATAATACCTAAAAATTGCATAATCATCTCAAGGCTCATAGCTGAAACGGCTGTATCGGAAATTTGATATTTTATGTTCATATCCAATTGTAAGTTGCTGCGCAGTATTGCGGCGGCGGTTAGATATTCGTTTCTCCACGGTCCGGATTCCGATTGATAGCCAAGCTGTTCTAAAGCGTCGGCGCACAGCAGCTTGGCGCTTTTTAGCGCGGCATTGGTTTGTTTGTCCGGAGAGTTTGACTCTGCGAAGATAACCTTATTAAGCAGTTCTGCCGCCCATGAATATTCACCGTTGTTATATGCCTTCTGCGCAAACTTAATGACATTTGTGGCACCACCCATGCACTTAATATATTTTTTAGACGACTCCTCCGGCAGTATTTTATTGAGGTTTGCAGGGTTGCCGTCGTACCAGCCTAAATACTTTTGATATATGGCTTTGGCATTGTGGTTGAAAGTTCCGTAAAAACCGTGGTTGCACCATTCGTTGCGGATGATATCCGGCACCTTTTCCTCCAGCATACGCCCAACTTCGTCAATCGTATAACCTTTGTTGATTAAGTTGAGGGTTGCATTTGTCATATAGCGATAGACACCCATTTGCAGTTCCAAGTATCTATGACAATCTTCATTGCCGAAGTGCGGCCAGTTATGTGAAGAACAAACGACTTCCAAATCGCCGAAAATATTGATTGTTTCTTGCAGATAATCCGCCCATGCCATGCTGTCACGTACTTCAGCACCCCTTAGTGTATAAAGATTGTGTAGCGTACCGCAGCAGTTTTCTGCTATAAACAGAACTTTATGATCCGGCATATACACATTCATTTCGGCAGGCGCTTCCGTTCCGGGTGTGATTTGACAGCAAAATGTTATGCCATCAATTTCGCGGCTGACATACCTTTTACCCTTTTCTAAATCACTAAAACCTATTTCTTCGGATGGAGCGATAAGGCTGGTTGTTCCGATAGCGGCGGCCTTACCTAAGCCGTTATCCACCTGACCTTGCGGGCTGCGCTTTAAGTGTGCACCATACATAAACACCGCTCGGCTGTTCATAGCGTTGCCGGCATAGATGTTTTCACTTACTGCATGGTGCATAAAGCCTTCCGGGGCGATAATTTCTATATTGCCTTGCTTAACATCATCTTCTTTTACTATGCCTGCAATACCGCCGTAGTGATCGATATGGGAGTGGGAATAAAATACGCCTTTAATATCATGGCAGGTATGGTCAGAGCAGTATATATTATTCTTAACAAATTCAAAAGCTGCTCCGGCTGTTTCTTCGCATGTTAAAATGTCCATGATAATCCAGCCTGTATTGCCGCGCACAAGTGTCATGTTAGCCAAGTCATAACCTCTGACTTGAAATACATCGCCGGTGTTTGCCTTAAATTTGCCGCCGTTATTGATTGCGTTGATATCGGCTGATTCATTTACTTCGATGCTATTAACACGGTAAAGACCCACATTCATGTTAAGTTTTGCATGTTCCCATAATGCCGGGTGGACGGTGTACTTGTTATTGTTATCATTAGTTAAGAAAAGGTAAGGCTTCAAAGAGAAGATGGATATACCGGTATCTTTATTTATAACTTCAAAATCTTTTGCACAGACAAGCAGTCCCCTTTTCGCATTTGGTTCTGCTTTTGTATAGGACATATAGCCGGTATCGTTCTTTATCTTATCATAACGGGCTATGGTAAAAGCAGTTGCGTCTTTGGTGTTGTCAAGCGACGTAGATTTGCTGCTACAATTATACATGATTATCAACCCTTTCCCTATTTCATTACCTAAGGCAATATTATATAACCTTGGTTACTGGACTATTGTGCCAAATCAATATCTGCTTCATATGTATATGAAGCAGGCGGCAAGTGATTGATTATTTTTACCTAGATTCCACTTAGCAACAGTATTTAATTTATCTCAAGGGCGAAGACTGCCGCTTCTAAGCCAAAGTTTACTTTGGTGAAAGCGGCGGTCTTCGCCCATCCAATAGCTTTACATTTTGCCAAAGGCAAAATGTAAAGCTATGATTTTCAGGGATATCATCCCTATTTTTGAGCATCACTTAACATCCAAAATAGCAATCTCCTTTTTAATCGTTCAAATGCAAGCATTATCACGATAATTATGGCCGAAGTAAAAACTAAGCCTGCTATAACATTTGCATAATTAAAGAAATCTGCATTGAATTGTATGAAAAATCCCAATCCGGAAGTGGTTGCAAATGTCTCAGCAATTGCGAGAAGGATAAAGGCCAGATTTAGTGCTGTTCCTGCCCCTGCCAGCATAAATGGTAATGCGGCCGGTAAAATAACATTAAATAATTTCTTAAACCCTTTAAGCTCCAACACTTTTGCTTTTTCCATATACTTTTGCTCAATAAGCACAATTCCGTTTATTGTGCCATTCAAAAATGGCCAGAAGCATCCAATAAAAATTAGAACAACTGAGGAAAAATAAAATGTCGGCATGATAACGATAAGATATGGTGTCAGCATTGTTGGGGGTATTGGATTTAATGCAAAAATTATAGGCTTAACCATTTTGTTAAGTGTTGGCTGTAAACCTATAACAACACCCAAAGTTATGCCTATAAAAGCTGCACTAAAGTAGGCAGGGATTAGTAAGCCCATAGAGCTTATTAATCCCTCCAAGAGCTGGGGCATAGAGTTTATGAGGCTTGATGTAATCATTGAAACTCTTGGAAAAACCAGAGGGTTAAGCACATCAAAAATACCGGTAAGCAGCACATAGGCAATCAATGTTACAGCAAGGATAACCAGGGTTCCAAGATAAATTCCACTCTTGTTTTTCACGGTAACAAAATCCCCCTAGTCAAAGTTATTCGCCTGAAAGTCAACTTGTAATGCCCTAAAGAAATCAACATCAGGGTTTTCTTCAGCAATTTCATCCAGTGCCTGTCTGTATAGCTCTATATTGATATGGTTATCTAAATTAACACCACTTGGCTCAAGATACCCTATGTTAGTCATGCTTTCCCACATATGTCTTACCGAATTTCTTTGAGGGTCTGTACCAACAATTATATTGGTTTCCAAAAGCATCGTTCTTGCATCTTCTTCGCTTATGTCAAGGAACCTCATGTTTACATCGACTGCATATTCCGGGTCGTTTTTAAAAACTCTTTCAGCTTGCAAGTAAGTACGGAGGAAAGCTTTTGCTATATTAGGGTTTTCATCAACCCAGCTTGTGTTTGCCACTAACCTGCAACACACATGAACTGGGTCCCACAGCTCATTGCTCCAAGCTATTACTTCCAGTCCGGCTTCAAGCGCACGAAGATAAGTTGAATTGGTTCCAACACCAACATCAGCATTTCCTGCGGCTACAGCCGCCAGCACATCCCCGGCCGATCTCATTTCCAAAATATTCACATCATTATCTAAATCATATCCAGCGTTGTGCATTGCAACCCGCCAAACGATGTCAGGCGTCAACATTCTACCGGTAGCAACATCTAAGCCAACAAAGGACTCCGGACCGGTATAATGAAATCCGGGTGGCGCAAAAATGGGCATCCCGCCAGAGAGGAAGCCTCCAAATATAGTGAAATTAGCACCTTGTGTAATAAATGTTAATGGTCCGGCAGTCCCGAATGAAACCGCGACATCAATCATATTCGCTTGCAGAGCATTCAGCGCATCAGTGGTGGCAGTAAACGGCACAAATTCAAGCTCAAGCCCCTCAGCATAAGCAATGCCGGAGTCTAGTGCAATGAACCCCAAGATATTGCCAATTCCGGGGTTATATCCAACTCTGACTGTTGTTAACTGCGTAGATTGCTCTGAATCAGCCACATTGTCAGAATTTCCACAAGACGTAAATACAAAAGCGGTACATAGAGCTATAAGCACAAATAAAACCTTTTTTTTCATGTTCCTTTTTACCTCCTAAGTATAATATTTGTGGTTCTGTTTTTTGACTTGTTATAAAATTAAAGCGGCAACGTCTTTGTTAATATGTTGAATCATGGCATTTCGCAGTTTCAAAAATTCCGGATTGTCAAATTGTGTATCTCTGGTCGGACGGTTGTCCTTTGAAAAAGAACACTCGTAGATTACATTACTTGGTGATTGCCCTAACACAAGGATTCTATTAGCAAGCAACATTGCCTCATCCACATCATGAGTAACGAAAAACACAGTCTTTCTCGGCTCATGCTTTGACCAAAGCTCCAAAATCAGATTTTGCAATCTGGCACGAGTTACGGCATCAAGCGCGCCGAAAGGCTCATCCATCAGCAAAATGGGCGGGTCTAGGCTTAGGGCTTGTGCAATAGCGCAGCGCTGTTTCATTCCGCCTGATAGCTCCTTTGGGAATTTTTTGTATGCCGATTCATCCAGCCCTACCTCACGGAATCTATCCAAAACAATCCCCTTCAGCTCCTTCTTTTTGCACCTTGGGAAACGCTGCTGCAAGGCCAAAATAATGTTCTCTCCGGCACTCAACCATGGGAATAAACCGTAATCTTGGAAAACTACGCCTCTATCTAATCCTGCTCCATTTATTGGTCTATCGCCAAGTAAAATTTCGCCGGTCGTAGGACTTTCAAGCCCAGCCAGTAACCGCAAAAGGGTGCTTTTGCCGCAGCCGGATTGCCCTAAAATGCATATAAATCCGCCTTCACCTATCTGAATATCAATGTCTTTTAAAATCATCTGCTCATTGTCATATGAAAACGAGAGATTTTTTATGGATACATTAGGCATTGTCGCCTCCCTGCTCACGGAATTGATGTCTAAATTTGAGGTTCAGTTTACCCTCTGCTGACAGATGTGCAAGGCAAGCCCTCACGCACCCTTTGCTGCACAATGCACTGGGACTGTTAAATATCTTTAATGCACTTGCCGCATAAGGGACATTCCGCTGAACTTTGTTTTCAATATCTTCCAAAGCAGGGCGGGGAGAACCGTCAGCCGCAGAATATTCTGTGCCGTTCACGATATTTTTTACATATGGCGCTACATCATCTGGCGCGTATGAACTCAAGCCGCCGGCAACGTGAGACAGTCTGCATTTTATTACATCAATCGAACTGCGCTTTATTGTTACGATATTTGGAATTTCAATATTGTCATCTGCCTCATACTTTAGGGCATTTGCAGGGCAATGTTTTACGCATTTCATGCATCCATCACAAATTCCTCTGACAATAGGGTCTGCTGCAAGCTTAGCCTCTGTTATGATGAAGTAGATACGCTGTGCCGGGCCAAATTTTGGAGTGAGTAGCATTCGGCTGTGTCCAATTTCACCAACACCACATAGCACCCCACCTGTGCGGAAGTTAAAATTTATTTCGGGTTTTGGCTTGAGTGAGCCGTCCGGACGTACTGCTGGTTTTCCGATATTTGCACCTAAGCTTTTTGTATAGTACATAACCGGAACAGCCTCATATCCATAGTCCTCAATAAAACTCGCTAATTTCCTTTGAGCGGTAGGGGCTACGATTCTATTTATATCGTCAAAGCCACTAAGGGTATATGCGCTGAAATACGTACCCTCTTCAGCGCCACGCAACGTTCCGCGATGGATGCGAAATCCAATGCAAATCACAGATTTAGCACGAGGCATAATCGCCATTGGGTTTTCCGCTTCCGGCACATCTTTCCACCTATCAATCGGACCAATGCCAACTATATCTGCACCAATCTTAAGTGAGGCTTTTTTTACATCAGCTGCCGTTAGCGTGGGGAAATCATCCATATAAATCACTTCCTTTTTTGTCTTTATTTATTGCACATACACAAGCCCCTATCGCACCGGCAAAATCTGCGTGAGCATGGGTAATTACACCAATGGCAACTGCTTTTTCAATAGCATTTATAAGCATATTTGAACGGGAAAGCCCACCTGTCATCAGTAGCGGCTTAGTTTTGTCAAAATTAAATTTTCCTGCCATTTGGCGGATTCTGTGCGCTATTGACCGCAATACTCCTGTCAGAATTTTTGAGCGGTCTTTCTGCATTGCCAGCGAGCCTATTATTTCCGATTCGGCGAATACGGTACACATACTGTTTATAACTATTGCTTCGCTAGGGTGGGCAAATGTGTCTATTTCTTCTAGAGATATTCCGAGTGTGTCGCAAGCCATGTTCAAGAAGCGCCCTGTTCCGGCGGCACATTTGTCATTCATTAAAAAATCAACAACTCTGTTATCTCCTATTTGAATTACTTTGCTGTCTTGCCCACCGATGTCGATAACTCCACCAATATCTGAATTTAGGAATAAAGCACCAAAACCGTGACAAGTTATTTCTGTGAAAGTATAATTTGCAAAGTCAATTGCCTCACGGCCATAACCCGTCGCACAAATGCAAACCTCTTCACGCTCAAGTTTGCTTTTTGACAAAAGAAGCGCTGAACACTCGGTCGCAGAAAGCTTGGGATTCCAGCCGGTTTTTATGCTGTGCAAACCGAGGAGCGCGTTACTCTCCTTATCAAACATAACAGCTTTGCACATTGTCGAGCCAGAATCTATGCCTAAATAATATCTCATCATAGCATCTCAATAAAGGCGGCTATCCTTGTTTTTAACTGAGCTGTATCTGATTCGGAATAATCAGTTTCAATGCTTATAAACGGCATGTTTTCTCTCTGCATCAACTTCCTGATTTCTGTAGTTTCAACAGCATAGGTGTGGCAGGCCTGCAAAACCATTTCAACAACTCCGTCTACCTTAAATTCTTCTACAAGCTTTGTTAGCAACTCATACCTGTTATTGTTTGGAGACATAACAGAACAGCCTATTTGTAAATATTTATCAGCAATGGCTTTGTATGGCTCTTCATTTTCATCAACCAAAAGTTCTGCAGGCTTTATCCCTACACAGTTTTCATATCCTACCACAACGCCGCCTGACTCTTCAATAGCAGTAACTACTTTCGTAGTGGCTCCGTCTAGCGGGCAGCCTGTTATAAGTATTCTTTTGGCAGACGCCGGCACATTCCGAGTGCCATTTTCATAATCAGTTTTTAATTTGTCGATAATATTGCGAAGGTCATCATTTTTTGCTTCTTGACTAAATATAAACTTAGAGCCGCTTAAAACTTTAAGCTGCTCTATGCCTGTCATTGGAGGCGGGCATGATTTATTCAGACCATAAAATTCTTTTAAGAGTCTGCGTTCTTCGTTTTTAACCTTTATAGCTTTTTTGATATCCTCATCAGTTATTACTACATTGAAATCTTTCTCTATTTTCTCTTTTAACAGCAAAACCTCTTTGTACCACAATTCTTTGGAGCTTTCATCATTTTGGTATTGCGGCAGCTGCATAATATGCATATCTTTAATCTTGCCAAGCAGCTCATACATCTTCTTTTTGCCGTCACAAGTGGTTTCTCCTACAATCAAATCTGAAAAATAAATATATGGGCATTTATCGGTAATCGCAAAACCATAACTGGACTTAATGAGGGGACATAAATTCCTCGGCAGATCTTTTTCGGCTTCGGCAATAGTTTCGTCGCTGTATGAGCAAATGGAAACCGGAACTGCACCTGCCGCTAAAATAATTTCCGATGGGGTATATGTACAGAATGTACCTACAACCTTCTTTCCTTCGTCTTTCAAATTTTTAACCGCAAGAAAGCCTTGTCTTCTTGCGTCTGCGAAGCTCTCAAATTCACTTGGTAAATCGTGGTGGCTCATAACAATACCTCCAATGGTTTGTTTTTTTGCATCAAAAAAGATGCCCTGGACTGGGGTTGGTTTTATGCGGCATAACAGTACACACAAATAACCATCAGTCCTAAGCACCTTAGCATACAAAATATGTGAGGAAAGGATAGGTATGGCTAATTGCGTAACTTTTCATTTCTTAGAAGCGCACGGCTTCTTCTATTTCCTGCTCAAAGGCAGTAGCAGTTTAGTTTTGCCAACATTTTACAAGCCACCATCCTGTTTTTATATCAACATCATATGCCTTGAAAATCGCATATTTATACACTGTATCACAAGATTTGCCAAACTACAATATTTTTTTGAAAAAAGTTATATTGTATGAAACAATGAAATTTTATGTTTTCGCTAATCAAAACATATCTGCACTTTTACGGAAATACCTTCGGTAAGCATTTGGTGTAATTGCCTCATGCTTCTTAAAAACTTTAATAAAATATCCCGGTTCCAAAAAACCTAAGTCCTCACCAATTTGAGTGACAGATAAGTCTGTATCCTCTAGTAATTTTTTTGCCCACTCAATTTTCTGCCGGGACTGGAAGCTGGAAAATCTTTCCCCCGTTTCTTTAATAAAAAGACGGCTAAAGTGACTGGTGCTTAGATGGCACAGTTCAGCTGCCTTTTTTAGTGATGTATATTCACGTCTATGATTAAGGATATAATCAAAAGCAGGCTGTAAAATAGGATAGCTTCGGGCATTTTTTTTATGCGCAGATTCCACATAAGCACTTGATAAAGCATTACCCAGTTCCTTCCGTATGCTATTGATAGCATCAGGGCTATACCCTAAAAATGGATTTCTCCCCTCATGATTAGGTGACATAACCTGAGCATTTATTTCCATACGAAGATGGTGGTTTAACGCTTCACCAACAATATATTGACACAGGTCATTTAACATTTCTGCAACAGTTTCAACTTCAGTATAAGTAATTTCAGGTAGTTTATTGTACAGTTCCTTAAAAGGAGTGTCTTGAAGTAAACTTTGCACAGGAGAAACAAGAATTTGTTCAGGCATATGTTCGCTGTCTGAAAGCCTGACCTGGCCTGCCATTATAGCTCCTACGTACATATCATCTACAATTATTGGTATGGCCATATCAACTATGGAGCAGTGGCATAAGTATATGTGAGGCTTGCCCATTCTAATAGATTCTAACCCACCTCTTGAATCGCATTTTCTGCAATAGCTTTCAAGATTAGGCGACTCCCTCACTACCTTGCAGAATGGCCTTCGTCCGCTATGTTTTGTAATGGGATTGCCCTTATAGTCCACTGTTATAATCGCCAGTTTAGTGACAACAGATAGTGAGTCTTGTAATATCTGCCATCTCTTTATATTCAAAATTTTATCCAAACTCAGTGAATACCTTTTCATAGTCATCCAACTTTCCGGCAGTTTGCACAAAATTTATCCATCATTATAGGATATTATAGACAAAAAAATGATGGATAATTACTATTTTACCATAATACAGCAGGAAATTACAATAGGTTAATGTAAAAAACAACCATCATTTTGCAATGCTTATTTTTTAATCACAGTTATAATTAAAGTACCGTGAAATCGTCAAGGTTTTACATTTTATTCGTAAATGTAAAACTATTGGGTGGGAACCCACTACCCATTAAAGCTTTGTTTAGCGGGTTCCTACTTTGAAAACCTTGAAATAAAATCAAAAAATATTGGGGGTAATAATTTTGAGAAGAGCTTTTATTTGTCCAACAAAATACTTACAAGGTGAAGGAGAGCTTTTTAATCTTGGTTATTTTGTCAAAAGCTTTGGCAAATCTGCCTTACTGATTGCCCATACTAATGATGTTGAGCGTGTAAAAGAACAGCTTAGTTCCACGGCAGCAAAATACGACATAACCTTTGTTGAGAGCAATTTTGGCGGCGAATGCTCCCGTCAGGAAGTTGCCAGACTAAAAGAAATAGCTGAAAAAAACAACTGTGATTGCACTATAGGCCTTGGAGGCGGCAAAGCAATAGATACGGCTAAATGCGTGGCAGATGGCGGCGCACTAATAATTGTGCCGACTATTGCTGCTACCGATGCACCTACCAGCCATTCGGCAGTGCTGTATCATGAAGATGGTTCTTTTGACGATTATGCATATTTTAGGCAAAGCCCATCGGTAGTATTAATTGATACAACAGTGATTGCAAAGGCTCCTGTCAGGCTGCTAGTTTCAGGTATGGGTGATGCACTGTCAACCTATTTTGAGGCCAGGGCAACGGCTGCTTCTTTTTCTAATGTCAATGCGGGTCTGCCCTGTGGTGCAAGAGAAGGCGTGTGCCCTCCTGCTAAAGGCACAAACACAGCCTTAGCCCTTGCAAAGCTCTGTTATGAAACTTTACTTGCAGATGGTGTTAAAGCAAAAGAAGCCTGCGAATGTAATGTGGTAACTCCGGCTCTCGAAAATATCATAGAAGCTAACAGCCTGCTTTCCGGTTTGGGCTTCGAAAGCGGTGGTTTGGCCGGCGCACATGCCATTCATGACGGCCTGACTGTTTTAGAAGGTGCTCACGGGTATTACCACGGAGAGAAAGTAGCTTTCGGTACGATTGCGCAGCTGGTTCTGGAAAATGCTCCCGAAGAAGAACTTGAGGAAGTGCTGAGCTTCTGTCTTGCAGTAGGTTTACCTGTTTGTCTTTCTGATATAGGTGTGGAGAAAATAACAGATGATGAGTTAAAAGCAGTGGCAGAAAAGGCCTGCATACCGGAAGAATCAGTACATTCAATGCCATTCCCCGTTACGGTGGATGCTGTAGCGGCGGCCATTAAAACCGCTGACTTAATTGGCAGAAGATATAAAGAGAACGGGAGGTAATAATGAAAAAACTTATTAACAATCCTGAATCTATTGTTCAGGATATGTGCCATGGTATTATTTTGGCTCACCCCGAACTTGAACTGCTTCCTAAATATAAAATTATTAAGAGAAAAAATGCTGATGCCGGCAAAGTGAACCTTATTAGCGGCGGCGGAAGCGGCCACGAGCCTGCCCATGCTGGTTTTGTAGGAAAGGGAATGTTGGATGCGGCAGTCTGCGGTGATATTTTTGCTTCACCTAGTCAGATTCAGGTTTACAGGGCTATTAAGGCAGCTGCTACAGATAAGGGTGTTTTACTGATAATTAAGAATTACAGCGGAGATATAATGAACTTCCAAAATGCAGCGCATATGGCACAAGAGGATGGTATTTTGGTTGAGAGTGTAAAGGTTGACGATGATATTGCTGTGCAGGACAGTTTATATACTGTTGGCAGACGCGGTGTTGCCGGAACTGTATTTGTTCATAAAATTGCAGGTGCTGCTGCTGAACTGGGACGTTCACTTGAAGAAGTAAAAGATGCAGCAAAAAAAGCAATCGCAAATATTAAAAGCATAGGTTTTGCACTTACATCTTGTACAGTTCCTGCTAAGGGCAGCCCTACTTTTGAGCTCTCTGACAGTGAAATGGAGTACGGCGTAGGCATACACGGTGAGCCCGGCATTAGCCGCAAGAAAGTGGAAGAGGCGCAAGAGCTTGCTGAGCGCATGAGCGCTGCTATATGTAAAGAGCTGGGGCTGGACGGTGAAGGCGCCAAAGGCGCAAGGGTTGCCGTACTTATCAACGGCTTCGGTGCCACGCCACTTATGGAGCTGTATCTCTTTAATAAAGATGTAATCAAAGAACTGTCTGCAAAAGGTATTGTTGTTGTGAGAACATTTGTTGGCAATTATATGACCAGCATAGACATGGCCGGGGCAAGCCTGTCTGTGTTAAGGCTTGATGATGAGCTTGAAAGCTTGTTAAACGAACCTTGTAACACTGCGGGACTTAAAATAGATGGGCCTTTGCAAACAATAGCTTACTATGATTTACCTGCTCACACTAATGAAGCTTTAAGCGCCTGCTATGAAGTGGAAACATCTAAAACCTATGCTGCCGTAGGAAATGTTTTGACTCTTGAAAACATAGTGTATGTAATTGATGTTATGAGTGCATGTATTATTGAGAATGAGGTACCATTCTGTGAGCTGGATTCTCATGCGGGTGACGGTGACTTTGGCATGAGTTTAGCAAAAGGGTTTAGGCAGCTTAAAGGCGAATGGAAAAATATTGTAGATAATTCCAAGAGCATAGGAAGTTTTTTAGATGCTTGCTCGCTTATACTTATGGAACATTGCGGCGGCGCTTCAGGGCCTATTTGGGGTTCTGCTTTCAGGGCTGCCGGAAAGTTTGCAGGTGAGCGTATAAGCTTATCAGAGTCTGAGTTTGCGGCTATGCTGCAAGCAGTCGTTGCCGGGATTCAATCTATGGGCGAGCGTTATTTTGGGCGCGCTACTGTTATTGGCGACAAGACGCTTATTGATGCTTTGGCTCCTTGTGCAGAAATTTGGTCTGAACTTAGCAGTAAAAGTGAAGGCTTTGAGGCAGCTTTTTTGGCCGGTGCAAAAGCAGCAGTTGAGGGAGCAAAGAAAACTGAACAAATAGCCGCAAGAATGGGCCGTGCAGGAACGGTGGGCGAGCGAAGTATCGGCCACCCTGATGCCGGAGCACATGCTCTTGGAGTAATCTTTAGTGAAATTGCAAAGGCGCTGGAGTATAAATAAAGGAGTTCGGCAAAGTAAAAAGATGGAGGAGACGCCGAAATGAAAATGATTACAGAAAAAGCAAGGCAAACACCTGTTCATGCAGAGGTTGATGTTCTGGTAGCAGGCGGCGGCCCTTCCGGGCTGGCTGCCGCCATTTCCGCTGCAAGAGAAGGTGCGAGCGTGCTTCTTATGGAGCGCTACGGCTGTTTTGGCGGTAATCTTACGCATGTTGGAGTTGAGGGCTTCGCCTGGTACCGCCATGAAGGCACTATTGAGGCCGGAGGGCTTGTACTTGAGTTTGAAGACAAGTCAATTGAGGTTGCCGGGGATAACCCTGAGTGCCAATCTAACAGCCAGGCGCTGGATGCGGAAATGTTCAAATACGCTGCTGACTTATTAGTGCAAGAAGCCGGTGTGCGTCCGCTGCTGCACTGCAGTGCAGTGGAAGCAATTGTAGAAAATGGTGTCATCAAAGGTGTAATTGCCGAAAGCAAGTCCGGGCGTTTTGCTATACTTGCCAAGCGCGTAATTGACTGCACAGGTGACGCTGACATTGCGGCTTTGGCAGGTGCTCCTTATACAAAAGCACCAAGAGAGCAGCTTATGAATGTAACTACAATTTTTAACTGTAAAGGTGTAGACGGACGGCGCTTTAAAGACTATATTGCCAATGAGCTGAAACCAACATATGCTGACTGGGGCGGATATTGGGATATTAAAACCACAGGCAAAGAGGATGATTTGTTCAGCCCGTACTTTGAGCGCCCCTTTGTCGAGGCTGTCCGTGATGGGTTAATCCCTGATGATGAAAATGTTGCGCTGGGTGGTTCCTGGAGCTCTATTACTGAAGAAGGCGAGGTTACTCAGCTAAATGTAGTATTTGTAGGTAAAATTGATTGTACTGACGTAGAAGATTTAACTAAAGCAGAAATTTCCGGGAGGCGGGCTGCGCTTCACTGCATTGAGGTGTTGCGCAAAAAAGTTCCCGGCTTTGAAAAAGCTAAGCTGCGCAATTTTGGAATGACGGTTGGAACCCGTGAGTCGCGCAAAATTGAAGGACACTACACCCTTACTAAAGAAGATGTCATGGAACAGGGGCGCTTTGAGGACAGTATCGGTATTTTTCCTGAGTTTATTGACGGGGTTGGATATTTAATTTTGCCTACAACAGGACGGTATTATCAAATTCCATACCGTTGTATGCTGCCTAAAAATGTTGATAATCTGCTGGTTGCCGGCCGTTCTATTTCAGGCGATAAAATTGCACATGTATCTTTTAGAAACATGTCATGCTGCGTAACAACGGGGCAAGCAGCAGGCATTGCTGCAGCGGTGTCAATAAAACAAGGTGTTACAGCTTCTGCCGTTGATTTAGAAAAAGTAAGACAGGGGCTTAGAAGGCAAAATGTGCGCTATGACTAAAAATATTGCGCACAGAGGGTTTAGTGCCCTTTATCCGGAAAATACTATGCTTGCTTTTGAGAAAGCAGTTGAAGCAGGCTGCGACGGTATAGAGCTTGATGTGCATTTAAGCCGTGACGGTGAAATTATAATAATTCATGACGAGATGCTTGAGCGCACTACAAACGGGCAGGGCTATGTAAAAAACCTGTTTCTAACTGAACTTAGCTTGCTCAAGATATCAAACGGCCAGCATATACCGACTTTAGCTGAATACTTAGACTTTGCCCAAAAAGCAAAGATTATTACAAATATTGAGCTAAAGAACGATATAGTTCTATACCCCGGTATAGAGAAAAAAGTGATTGCTGCTATACGCAGCAGTAAACTGGAAGAGCGCATTATACTATCATCATTCAACCATTTTTCAATACTGGAATGTAAAAAACTTGCGCCTGAAATATCTTGTGCCTTTCTTACATACAGCTGGTATGTAGATGTAGGTGCTTATGCTAAGGGCCATAACATACCTTTTGTACACCCAACGTATACAAGCTTGTCAGAGGATGTAGTCAAAGAAATACACAATAAGGACATAGGCATTAACACATACACTGTAAATGATTCTACTGAAATGGCCAGGCTTATAGCCTTAGGAGTTGAGGGCATTATTACTGACTGCCCGGACAAGCTTAAGGCTGAGCTTAAAAGAGCAAACTGTACCAAGACATAATTTAATACATCAGACATCCTGCTTAACTGGTTCACACATTTTTTTCGCTTAAAAATTGGTTAAGCAAGAGGTTACGCAAGAAGTCCACTATAAAAATAACGGGAGGTTCTTATGAGTAAGCCACCAAACAATTCAAAGTCATCCGGTATGAGAGTTGACAAAGCTGTGTTTTTCCCGGCTACAATTGTGACCCTTGCCTTTGGCGTATTATTTTTTGCGGCACCTGAGGCAAGCGAAAGGATTTTGGGTTACATACATTCCTTCACCACTAACGAGCTTGGTTGGTTTTTCCTGGTGTTTACAGCACTTCTTCTGGGTCTTTGCCTTTATTACGGCTTTTCCAGAGTAGGTAATATAGTGCTTGGTGCGCCGGGCGAAAAACCAATGTTTTCTACCGGCACATGGTTAGGCCTGGTGCTTGTATCCGGCACAGGTGGCTCTTTGCTTTATTTAAGTGCTATTGAGTGGGTGTGGATCGCGCAAGCCCCGCCTTTTGGTGTTGAGCCTATGAGCGCGGAAGCGTTTCGCTGGGCATCGGCATACGGTATGTATCACTGGGGGCCGTCAGCCTGGGCCTTCTATATCGCAGTGGCAGTACCCATCGCTTACTTCTTCTATGTCAAAAAGAAAAATAATATGAAAATGAGTGAGTATTGCCGTCCGCTGATTGGAAAACATGCAGATGGTATTGCAGGGCATGCTCTTAACTTTCTATACATTTTTGGTCTCTTAGGCGGCGTATTAACTTCGCTTGCCATGGGTACTCCACCGCTTGCAAGCGGTATTGCTTTTGTGCTTGGCTTGCCTGAAAGTAATTTGTTAATTGATACAATGGTTATAGTTTTATGGACTTTCCTGCCACTAATAGCAATTTACTTAGGCATGAAAAAAGGTATTGCCAGAGCAAGTAATCTTAATATTTATGGCTTTGGTATTTTACTTTTGATTGTTATAGTCTTTGGCCCTACTTGGTTTATTTTCAATCAATCTTTTGACGCTTTGGGTTTGATGATTCAAAACTATATCTATATGGGTTTTGCCACAGACCCTATTGGTGCACTCATGAATCCTGACAGCCATTCATTCTTCCCGCAGGCATGGACAATATTCTACATGTCATGGTGGGCAGTTTATGCTCTGCCGTTCGGTCTGTTTATAGGCAAGATATCAAAAGGCCGAACCATTCGCCAGCTTGCTTTGGGGGGGCTTGCAAGCGGCTCTTTAGGGAGTATGATATTCTACATGATTATGCCCAACTTCGGTATACATCTCCAACTGACCGGTGCCGTAGACCTTGTTCAAACTTTGGCCGAGCGCGGCCGCGGCGGTGTTGCCATTGACATGATGATGCAGGCACCGGCCGGCCCTGTTATGGTAGGGCTGTTCACATTGGTTGTTTTGGTTTCTTATATCACAGGCCATGTAACTGTGGGCTATTCTCTTGCAGCAGCTTCTGAGAAGAAGCTTAAAGACGAACAAGACCCGCAGCTTTGGAACGTAACTTTCTGGCTGATTTTGGCAGGCATAGTTTCATTAGGCCTGTATTTGGTTAATCCTGCCGCCCTTACCCCGCTGCAAACAGTGTCTATTGTAACCGGTTTCCCCATTTGTTTTGCCATAACCGCCGTAGTTATGTCTTTCTTTAAGCAGTTGAAGGATGATTTCCCTGAAGGAGTCCCGGCTCCGGGTACCACTGCCGGAGGCAAAATTTATGGCAAACCGGAGGCCCAGCCTAAAGAAGACTAAGCAATGGCGCATAAACTGTTTTACGCAATTTTTTTTGGACTAGACCTCTTCCGAAATCAGTTTTTCGGGCGCGTGGAAAATCATTTAAGCCTGATATTTCGCACGTGTCCAGAAAAACTAAATTGATTTCGGAAGAAGTCTACTGGAAAAGTGAAAAAAAACATTTTCCCGTGCTCACGGACAAGTCCCGTTGGTCTGCCGCGCGGTTTTTAGGCACGGCGTAGACTACAGTGCTCGCCAGAAAAAAATCGGTTCAACATGGGTTATGCACTGTTGCCAATCGCATTTCAATATCACAGGCTGCACGATTATATAGCGAAATTTCACTATATTAATCAGGTGGCCTGTGGTATTATATCCGGCCAAAGGTTTAACCAAGGTGTTTAAACGCGCTTCATTTTAAGCTCAGTATAAAAGAGCGTTTAAGGCCAAAACTTTAAATCGGCACTAATACAGCCCCTTGATTATTCGCTTAAAGGCTGCTCATCAACTTTAAAGAGGCTTGCAAACAAGCCTGTACATTTTTAAAGTTGATTAATTATGTAGTGAAATGAATTTAAAACTGCAACGCTTGCGTTGTGGGTTTTAAAGTGGAAGTTCTACAAAATAGTTACATATGTAACTATTTTGTAGAACTAGGCCGGGACGCTAACGCGCCCGTAGCCTACCTTTGAAACAGGTGTCAG
>Ga0131853_10009907_pt1 | contig 17442 bp, 7 predicted proteins | sample TergutLab28metaG_FD_92764 | JGI IMG/M metagenome (GOLD analysis project Ga0131853, IMG submission 92764) | Labiotermes labralis P1 segment gut microbial communities from Petit-Saut dam, French Guiana - Lab288 P1 (version 2) (version 2) | ecosystem: Host-associated > Arthropoda: Insects >... | reverse complement strand
TGGCCGATATCTCCGTAACCATTGAACTTTGGATATAGGTGTTTTGGGTTATATCGATATAGTTTGACCTAAGGAACACTCTCCCGAAGTTAGGTCCTTTCCTCCTGGGACACCCTGTATATGGATAAATTATGTGGAGTTATGATACAGTATAAATATTTTATTACACAGGATAATTTGTGGCGTATACAGATATAGGTTATGTTGCAGTGGTGGATGTAAAGTGGTTCAGGGATCTAGTCTGAGCATTCTGTGGATGACGTACCGAATACGACCGTTCACGACGGCTCATCCGTCCGTCGGATGACATCCACTTTCACAGACAACAAATCGAATCGTCAGAAATCACACCTACGTTTCCGAATACGATTCGAATTCTGCCGGCGTTTAGTAGCAAGCCTCTAACCGCAGAGGCAATGGTTCTCTTCCAAGCCAGTCCATGTGCCATTTGTGGAGGACAAAGAGGCACGGGGGCACGCTTTTCTCGGAGTTTCCCCTTGTCAATATCACTCCACCTACCGACACCAAATAACGGCGCTGTAAATACAACACCCCCCCCCCCTCACTCTCTCGCACTATCTCTCTCATTCGACTCATAAATCCTGGTGTCCGAGTTCTCAAAGACGCGCCTTAGACCTCACGATCAAAATAAACTGTCATTTAACGTACACATTTGTAAGCACGTATGGATCCAGGATGAGAGAAAACTTTACTTCCGAACTGCACAATGTGACAGACCCCGACGATGATCCGTAATCCATGAAATCGGAAAACACCTTCTTTTCATCTCCATGGCAGTACGTTATGTGGCCTGTCATAATTTAACAGGCGAATTTCGTCTACATACTGTTTAAGAATCATGTCCTCTAAGAAAACGCACCGTATCGCTGTTGCAAAAAGTAGCATACAGGAACAGCCATGCCGTTTACTCCGAGAAACAAACGGAATCTATTCAGATATTCGACGAGCAAGACTACGAACTGTTACCGCCGTACATACTTACCGCTTCCTACCGTCGGTTAAAGCCCGAATAACGGTGAAGAATCCTTGAAACTGTTACAGCTCCTCAGCTGGCCAAGAACTTCCCCGCAGTTAACGTAACCCAAACGCTTATTACCGCAGCATTCACAACAGCCTGCCAACTCTCCGTATCATGAACTAGACCAATCCCCATCGAGTTCCGTAAGTTCTGTTCTATTCTTGTTCTCCCATCTACAGCGTCGAGGTCTTCCAAGTGGTCTCTTTCCTTCAGGCTATCTATATATATATATATATATATATATATATATATATATATATATGCGTGTGTGTGTAGGTGTGTGTGTCATTACTATTATTACCATTAGTAGTAGTAGTAGGATGGATCTCCAGGAGGTGGGATGTGGGTATGTGGACTGGATTGGGTTGGCCCAGGATAGGGACAGGTGGCGGACGCTTGTGAGTGCGGTAATGAACCTTCGGGTTCCATTAAATGCGTGGAATTTCTTGACTAGCTGCAAACCAGTTAGCTTCTCAAGAAGGACTCTGCACCATGGAGTAAGTAAGTAAGTAGTAGTAGTAGTAGTAGTGATTAATTAAACATTATTATTTGTGCCAAGATGCATATGTAAGTTTCACTCTACATATACATTCCAGCTTACCAGAATGTCATATCAACACATTTTCATGTACTTTTTGTTTCAATCTAATGTGGACCAAAAAAATCAACAAAATAATTCATCGAGAGAAAACCACGTTTCAATTTGTTTAAGGATAAAATAAATGCTCTATAGCTAACAAAATTGCGCATTTGCCAGTAAAAACCGAAAGCCACGAAACAATAACAAATTCTCGTGCTGCGTGAACCATCTTCAGGCAAGCGAATATTCTCGGGGAAAACGTGCACCGAACTGTGTTTGGAAAGCTGGTCAACCAATTAAGTCTTATGTCATGTGATCTAGCAAAGGACTAACATACGAGTATATTATTTGCAAATTTCTTCACACCTAAGCAACGTGGTGACCAATAACAATTCTCTGATAGAAACCAATAAAAGTAACGACGACGCCGTTCCTGCGATTACCGAATGTAAAGGTCGAAGCATTCTCGAAATCCACACTAGATGCACGCGGGTCGCCAGTTTCAGGCCCCGGCCTCTTTACCCCCGTCGAAAGCGCCGATGTCCGTTAGAATGTTAGATGGGTGGGTGGGTGGACCCCAGGCCGGTGAAGCGGCAGAGAACCGAAAGGTTTGTCTCTGCCTGGAATCGAACCACTAATCCTCTATTATTGATCCCATAGTCCAGTCACTAGTAACCGAGTCCGGACGTTTGCGGCGACACCGTGTCACCGCGCCACTACAGCAACAAAGAGATGCAAGACAGTGTCCCATATACGTTCCAGTTTAACCTTTTGGCGCCGGAATTATTTTTTTATTTTATTTTAGCACACCCTGTATATAAAATGTGAATAATACAGGAACCAAATACATTAGAATTATAAACAAACAGCATTTTGAAGAGAAAAAAAACGGAGAGTACACACCATGTATAAAATATTCGGTACATATATTTGTTGAATAAATATATAAAATGCAACTTTGGAGGTTAGCGGTGCGGTACGTCAACTATAGTTTACGTTAGGCGTCTAAAGGTCAGTCTGCAGTCCCAACAGCACACAGTCGGCAGCTGTACACTTCGGACCAGAATGCCACCAAAGCTTCCTGTAAAAGATGTAACCAACCAAGCGCACGAACCAAGAGTTTCTTGTATACACGACAGACGTACAGGTATAATGACACACCGTGCAGTTGATACGCAATCGTTCACTATTTCCATCTTCACTGCAGAAGAATAAATGTTGATTATATGTACAACAATAATTCAACTGGGGACCGCGGTAGCACAGTGGTTAAGGTGCTGTGCTACAAATCGGAAGGTCGCTGGTGTCATTGACATTTTTCATTGACATAATAAAATCCTTCCGATCGCCCTGGGGTCGACGCAGCCTCTAACAGAAATGAGTACCAGGAGCATTTCCTGGGGGTGAAGGCGGCCGGTGCATAAGGCTGATAAACGTACCACCATCCTGTGCCGTTGTCATGAAATCTGGGAACCTTAACTTCCTGGAACCCTCTGGGCCACTCCGGGCCTGTAATGGGACTGATTTACCTTTACCTTTTACATTAATTCAATTTGTCACATCAGAAAACAATAACTTGCACGGCCATCGCGATACGTGCTTGATATCTCAGAAAGTTATTCGTATTTCTTTACAACGTCCCGTCGCCACTGCGACAGCAGTCTACAATAAACTTAACGACGTGCAACTGCACCCCCCCCCCCCCTCCAAAAAAATGCGATTCTCGGACATGAACATGTTTCGCGGGGAAGCCATGTTGTTAGTTTCACCTAAACTGTGTCAGCCTATCAGTCTTCAGAAGGTTCCACAAAAGCCGTTCAATGCCAGCAGAAGGCCCACATGCCACTCCTCCCAACACCGCAGGCAGAACTGTGGAGGGGGGGGGGGTAAGGATGGCCCAAAATAGACTGTGCAGTTTACACTACCACCCCTACTGCTACGTCAGACGCTGACCCACTAACAGCATCGTCGTCATCAAACTGTGGTATTCAGTCCTCAGGGGCGGATCCTGGTTTTTGAGGCCTGAATCTTATATAATTTTTGGTGCCCTCTTTATGCAAAAAGAATACAAAATTACGAACACAAAAGTAGGTACGAAAGTGAATATTTATTTAACGGCCCTGCGTCTTAAGTTTCATTAGCCTCGCGGCAAATCCGCTCCCGACAGTCGTACACTCGTGTAACACATGTCTCATTTAACGGTGGACATTCCGTTGTGCTTACAGAACTTATAAAAACGTCCTTTATCCTCCGAACACAACCAGTTATGTATTTTCTTTATTCAAACATGGCTACATGCTTCGGTCGATAAACGGTCCCATCACCGGGCTAGAAATACAAAATCCTTTTGAGACTTTGTATTGGTCCCCATGACCTTAGTTGGCCAACTGAACATGCAGCCTGAATAAAGAAAAGTACTTAAGTGGTTGTATACGACATATAAAATACATTTCGTTTTCATATATATATATATATATACACACACACACACACACACATCAGTCTCACTACGCACCTACCTGTACTTGTACTTAGCCCTATCTAATCATCGACCCATCTACATGCTAATCCACCTACATGTACCTATAGCATTACAATCAATTAGGGATGACCACTGTCGTAACCACAATTATTATCCCTGTCTTCCTGAGACAGTGTAATGAAGATGAATCGGACACACCTCCCGTTGTCGCGCACACAGCTAAGTACCCCCCCCCCCCAAAAAAAAAGATCTATTTATGAAACTCAAGGCTGCTCTGCCCTGCTGTCTGTGAGCATCTCGACACGCTAAGCATTGCCACTGTGCAGTCAGTCATGACTCCCGCTTCCTATGTTCATGTTCCGGCCTACAGTGGTAGTTTCCGAACTTGCCGAGTAAGAAGACCCCTTCTTAACCTACAAAAATCGCTCAGCCCCGTATGGGACTAACAGTTCTACTTTTACAAGGTAAAGTAATCCCTGTACAGGCCCCAAGCGTCCCCAGGAGGTTGAAGCTGCCGGATTTCAAGACAACCTGCACATGAAAGTGGTAGCGTTGTCAACCCCACGCACCGACCGTCTTTACCTCCAGCAAATATTCCCGGGACTCATTTTTGTTAGAGGCTGAGTCGATACCAGGGCCACAGTGCGGTTGGAAGGATTATGTCAATGAGAAATTCCAACGACACCAACGGGAATGGAACCCGCGACCTTCCGGCTTGCAGCGCAGTGCCTCAAACAACTACGCCACCGCGTGCCCCACAGTTATACCTATAGGCTCCATTATTTCAGAAAATACACGGTGACAAAAAATTATTATAATCACAGAACCGCTGTATGTGAATTCACATTCTATTCATCACAGTAACACTAATAGTAACATTAACAGTAACAGTAACAGCATACAGCAAAAGAAACTCAGCACCGGCTGTAGGAACAAGAGCTGGTGCAAAGTTCCATTAATGCGTAGCACACTTGGAATAAACCTGCGGCCTTCCATATGTCCGCGCCCCACAGACTGGAAACCAGTGGTCTACACATCACCTATCCCGATTGAGGCTTTCGTGGTTTCCGTCGAAAACGTCAGCCAAATGCCGGTATAACACACGCGGCACAACCGCTTCCACTTCCTCTCATATCCTTCCGCGTCCCATCACTCGACTCGTGCATAAATACGCTCAGTTGGAGAGGTTACATAATCCAAGAATCAGTCACCATTCATCCAGCAAACAAGAGCATTAGGTTCAAAAGCAACCGAACATGACTTGAATCAAACCCAGTAAATTAACGAGGAATACATTAGGCCACCCAGGTACGAACACTAACCACATTTCCATGTCCCACCATCAGGCACCATTCTGAATTTTTATTTGGCCGGTTGGTTAAAAGGCACGTATCACGACTGCTGTGCTTCGTGGTTTTATTCAGTCTCTCAAACCGAACACTACCGTAACACCTTCAAACAGATCACGCAATTTCCCTTCTACACAGTGTGCGTGGGGGTGCGAATACGTCAGACTGCTGTGTGGGTGCAGTAATGAACAGCATGCACAAACGGTTAGTCACAATTGACTCTTAGAAATTCCTGTAAATAATAATAATAAAATAATTCAGTTCCTACCGCACACGAAACACGCCACGTCTCAATCACGAAATCCGAACCAATGACGCTGTTCATGAAAAGAACGGTTCAATTACAGTCGCCGTTAATTGCGAACGTCACACGATAGATACACTGTACAGACACCGACATTAGCATATTAATTTTTTTGTCGGGGAGGGGGGGAGGGGCAGAGGACACCCCGTTGTGTTATAAAACTAGAAGAAAACATGTTGTTTCAGTTCTTACACTAAAACCAACTAGATGCACTAATTTCTCAAATTTATTTTTGGAACAAAACTCTACATGTTTCGGACAGTTCCTCTGTCCATCATCAGGAGTTCTTCACTGTACACTCAGCAATGGTATATGTCATACAGGTTTGCTGACAGCTTGCGAGCAGGATCAGGACGAACTAAAACTAAATGTACATTATACACGTATAATGTATAATGTATCTTGTTTCTCACAGGCAAGAGCATGCAGCAATTAGACCAATCGGTGAATGACGCACGACGGGGAGTGACTAATAACTGTAGGAATCACACGAAAGCACATAAACACTCTGTGGGCCCCCACGCAGTTTTCACAGCTAAATCTGGCGGTATATGCACTAACCAGCAGGCTATAAGGGTTAAATACACAAAAATATAACAAGCTTCAATTCGGCAGCCGCCAAGTCCTGCTCCTTCAAGGTATTACGTTCTCGTTTTAAAGTAAATACTAAGAAAAATTTGCCATTATTGCCGTACAGTACTTGGACTGACATGAATATAATGTATAGTCCACTGCAACACAATACGAAGTATTGAAAAATGCGTATACGCACTACCACTGACAACAGACAAAGATGGCGTCTTGCGATAGACCCGCAATCCCGTCAGACTGGGCGCCGGAAGTCACGGCAATGGTACTTAACATACACATACATACACACACACACACACACACACACACTAAAGACATTGGCGCCAGGAGGGGCTCGACACTAAGACGGACAAACTGACAATCCGTCACTCATAACGCGACTCTGGCTTCAAGTGACCGTACAAGAAGGGGGTGCAGGGTCATCGCATGCACACGCACTTGGATCCCCCGCAAGGGATATGGGTATTGTCTGCCGCAGTATGGCGTTACAGCCACGAGGTGCACACCGCCACGTGTATCGCAAAACGGCCTTCACTCCAGTCCAAGCGATCCAAAGCAGTTCCTGCAAGGTCAGGCCAAGTTTGCAGACTCTCCTACTTCGTCGGAAGGTACAAGGTCCCGGGCCTATCAGCAGACGTTTCCTTGCAAACGAAGGTGAAACATTCTTACCGACTGCGACTGTGGAACGGGTATCATCCAGTGTCACGATCGCATATGTCGCGGCCGGGAGTCGAACCGTACAACTCCCGAAGTCTCCCAAATGAACTGGTATCAAACACACTTGGAAGAATTACATAAAACGACAGTGTAATGAGAAAAGTATGTCAGCGTGTTTCATCCCTGAAGCTGCTGATCGAATTTAGATTAGATGTGAAACCGACAGTTCCAGCTACATTCGGAAAACCTTTCAGTTCCCAGGCTTCGTACGACTAGTCTAACTGCCTCTCCTTTTTTTTTTCGGTACATATCAGACAATAAACCTACCATTTCCTGGAAACATTTTAGGTGTGATATGCATGCAACGAAGAAGATGCTTCACGTACTTTGGCCCAACATAAGGAGTTGTGTATTCTGTGCACTGGTGTGCGTTATGGCAGCCTTTCGCCGCGGTGTCAATGACATTTTCGCTTTCCCGGGATGTTACGCACCGTTGGTACTTTGTTGCAGACGTTTCGAAACAACCTACTGGTCCCACCTGCAAAGGTCAGGCGACCGATGTCTCCCGAAACGTCGGTAGCCAAATACCAATCAACTCTGCGTAACATTGCGCCTGTGACGGCCTATTCAATGGCTGTTCATTTGGCGTTGATCTTACACCACAAGCTACAGAGTCAAATGCTTGCAGGTTTGTCAGCCGTGAATCTGATGGGGCATGGAAGGACGCAGTCATGGTCTAGTTTACTGTGGTACAGTGGGACTGGGATGGAAGTGCTGAAGAAAACCACAAAACATTTAGTCGAAATAATCGGTGTTCCAGCTGGTAATCAAAGCTGATTCATCATGCATGCAAAATTTAAAATGTTGTCTTAATCAGGCAATGTGCTTAGCTGCTGCATGGACGGGTTTTCATTCTTATATTTGTATCCCCAACAAATGAATATCAATGCCTATTAGGAACCCCAAATCGCGAACAGGGTGACAGCGGAGTACACCTTTCAACCCTTGGCCTTCGTGCCAACTTGGCCTGTCATGTGGTAGAGACTGGTGGGAGTCTTTCTCCTTTAGAAGCGAAATGAAAAGCCCCCCCCGGCCGGTTTAAGCATTAAGTCACGAACAAGCTCCAAGCAGTTTTACGTCGCATCTTGTTGGAAGGGGAAAAATGATTCAGTACTGTGGGAAAGCAGGGCGCGTACGTCCCAGAACTGGTGATAAGGAGGTGCTAAAATTAGTGCCGCTGCTTAACGAAGCACGAAACCACTAACACGTGTGAGTGGACACACAAAAGCACGCATTTCTAACCTCGGAATTAGACGAAGGACGTGGCCACCTTCGCGCTAGCCGCTTTCGCCCCTGGCCAACAGCCGAGGGAATCAACCGAACACACGGTTAGGTGGGCACCACAGCCGGTCTATACTCTCTGGAGGAGACAATGTATCTTGTTGACAAGGAGGCCAAGTGCGAAATATCTGGCCCTGAGCGGGACGCAGGTCTCGCCCATTAACTGTCAGTAAAAACCCTTACTGACTTCACTACTTGGCTTCACATTCTTCACAGGACATCACACAGGCAGTCAGGGAGACAGGGAAAGCGTCGTCAGTACAGTGACTACGCTATGGGTTGGACGATCCGGCCTGCTGGTCAATGGGTAGTAAGATTTCTTTCACATCGGACAAAGCGGCCGAGGAGTGACGATGACCTCAACTGCCGAAGTTAGGAACTGGCGGAGCTCTATCTCCACTCCCCTACATGCCTTCATGGAGAGAAAAGAAACAAGTTTATCTTTTCTACTTTTACCATACAGAAACTCTGTGGCACAAGGATTCAAACCAGCGACTCACTATGTGGGACTGGCGCACCGGATTAAGGGTATCCACAGTCTGCAGTTAACGATGCTTATCAGCTATTAACCAAACAAGTCAATCAAACCAAAACAAACAACTCCATGCAGAAGGCAGAATCCTTCACAAACCAACAAATTCCCCGAATTTTATGTAACCGGTAAGTACATTAATGTGTTCACAAGAGCCATCCTTATATCCCTTCCCCAAGCCATAAGAATCCAGTAAAGGCCACAACATCCTACTTGTAATAATAGTAATAATAATAACAATAATAAACTGCACTTGGGTTGTCACCCAGTAGCAGTGGTTATTTTACACATATACAAAATATGAAATTGGTTACTACTAAATTTAAGTCGGGAGGGCTACATGAGAAGCATGTAGTGGCAACTTGGAATATTGGGAACCATCTCAGCATTTGCTTTTAGGTACAGGGAAACCAAGAAAAACCTGTGTCGAGATGGCCGGTCGCAGGACCTTCCGAATACTGATTTCTAGCCAACAGTCCGGCATCTAAAGTAAAAAAACAGCAATGCACACACAGTACAGCAAATACGCATAAGATGACAACAATACACACAAGACAACTACACAATACACACGGCCAACCAACAACAATTACACACAAGACAACTTAAAACTTGCAACAACACACACGAGACAAATTAGAATACATGTACAAGAGGTAAAAACACCCAAGAGAGTACTGCCAATATTTTCTTCAAGATCCATTTTAATATTATCCCTTTCAGCTGTTACAACTATGATATTACATGAAGGCTAGAGATGGGAGGCTGCGAAATGCAACGATCTTACCATTCGCCCACAAGGTTTAACAAACCTTGTGGGAAACGGCTTCTGGAAAGTACACTTTGATGGCTTTTGGGTGCTCATAATTCTAAACGAACCTGGCTTATTATAGTTATTCGTAGAACTTTAGATGCAGGACTGCTGGCTAGAGGTCAGTATTCAGTAGGTCCTGCGACCGGCCATCTCGACACAGGTTTTTCTTGGTTTACCTGTGCCTAAAAGCAAATGTTGAGATGGCTCCCAGATTCCAAGTGGCCACTACACGCCTCTCGTGTAGCCCTTCCGACTTAAATTTATTAGTAACCAATTTCATATTTTGTATACACGTAAAATAACCACTGCCACCGGGTGACAACCCAATTGCAGTTTATTATTATTATTATTATTATCATTATCATCGTCGTCATCATCATCATCATCAGAACGCAACCCGTCCAGTGAGTTGGTCAGGCAGTTGGTCAGCTGGCTAGTCAGGAACACACAAGCCGACAAAAATCCAACCAACCCTCTGTAGCATAACCCAAAGTTTCAACACCGGTAACACACTGCTTCTGGACACCATACCAAATGGCAGTACAATTTAAACTTACGGCAAGGTAGCACCGAATAAGATGAGGAAAAGGACAGTAGTGGCCTGCTGTCAAGAAGCGCAATTCCAGCGCCGAACCGTTGTACGCCGGACAGATTTTACAGGCATACTCGCAGCGTCGTAATTTGCATTACACTGTGTTTTGGTATTGGCCCCATGTGGCTGAAGAAAATCTTTAAACATATTAGTAAAAACGGCGCTTCGTTCAAAATGTGGATCCAGTACTTCAGATGCACTAGAAGCTCCAAGTACCGAGCACCAACACTACACACAAAATTAGCACCTCGGCTTATGTACCTTTCCTGGTTTCGTGTCCGGTTACCCTATCTTCAGAGTTCGGCTACGTGCTTTGCTAAGCGGCGACAACAAGCACTGCATTCTATGCGTGGCTGCAGCTAGCCCCAGGTGATCAAACACCCCAAAATTGAAAGTTCTGCCATCTCTTTCCTTAATTTCTACTTTCCTCATTTTTTACCGCCATCGTTCTTGTTTTTCTTCCTTCTTCGTGTTTCTCTTTTCGGTTTATGTATCTGGACAGGTTAACTTTTTTCTTTTTTTCTCACTGTTCTCTGTGTCTTTCCTTTTCTCTCTTCCATCATATTTTCCAGAAACCCGCCTCTTCTCCTCCTAGGAATTTCCTCTTGATTCACATTCATCCGGGAGCCGGAGTAGCGCAACGGTATAGCGACTACGCTACGGACTTTACAGTCCTGGGTTCGAATCCCGGTAAAGATAGCAGATCGGCTCTAGGTACTTGGGATCCTTCCCGGAGGTAAAGCAGCCGGGGCGTAAAGTATCACCTCCATGCCGTGCCGAGTTTACGAATACGTGGAGCTATACCTCTACTGCCGCTATACTCCTTCATGGCGTGTGCGGGGAAAACTCTACTATTTTTTATCTTCATCCATTCATAATTATCCTCGCGTCTCATCCGCAGCAACGCTCTGCTTTGCAACTGGCGAGTACCCTATATGAATCCCGGCCAGGCCACCGTGGTTTTTCTCAATGACGGCAAACGCCAAGGCAGTACCTCCTCCCATTTGGCCCCGAACAATTCACATCTTTTAAAATTAGTCGCATACAACCAACCATCCTACCAGCCCTGTAAATGCGCTGCAGTCTTTGAATGACTCACGAATTACGGGCCGAACTTCATTCGCAAAACGACGCACCAGCACATGCTCGCTGACGTCACAGAACGTACAGCTTCAACTCAACCTATCACACAGCTACGATCAGTAATTCCCTCTTTCAAATGCTCGAGGCTTACTCTTCAGAGACCCATTTCATCATCATCATACACATCCTCTTGTCTCCCAAAGTGTATCTGTGTGCGGGGTTTCCACACCAAAATATGGCGATCGTCAATAAACCGAAATCTTATCACCATTCAGCGTACACGCGAAACCGTTCTGGCAGCACCGCGCGCGCAGTGTGTTTCGTCATCCTTATTGCGACTTGGCCTTGCACCGTACACTGCAGTGCCGCGTGCACACAGAGGCGCATGCCGAGTGGGTGCAATGCATCGTTTGTAGCTTATCAAATGCAAGTGGCGGACCATGATTAGAGTAACAGGAGCGTAAAGCTGCCTACTCAATTCATACGAACACGGACAACACTTGGTGCTTGACTTATTCGTCCCATGATCATTTTAACGGCGTGTTCCCTACGCACAGCTAAATTGTTACTAGTTCGAATATGTGTTAGTGCACTATCTATAGTAGGACGGTTCACACACGCGTACTGCCAGCTGTCGAAGGGAACTACTAGTTGTCTATTTGGCTATAAAACCAGATACGTGACTATGTATTGAACTAGCTAAGCACTGGCGAAATAGTCCGTGCCCATAACCCAGTACTACAGTACCAAAACGACCCTTAACTGCAGCAAACAGACCATGAAGATGGAGGCAGGTGGTCAGTTTAAAGCCCAGGCATCTTTACTCTCGATACAGACTGGGCAGACGGTTAAGTGTGCCCTAACGCCACACAGAACATGACCCGGGGGGGGGGGGCTTTCTGCTATGGAAATCTGTAGCGAAGCTATATAACGTCTCCAATTCAGTAACACACTAATAAATAACTGACAATATTCAGACATTTAACCGACTAGCTGGCCAATTAACAATTATCTGGTTAACCAACCAATTAACACCATGGAGCAGAGTCGGTGTCGGGAAGGCAAGAGACGCTCATTTACACACAAAACAAAACCCACAGCACTTTCAGGCATCCAAAACTCGCTGCCCCATTCACAGATATTCGCCACAAAGCCAAAAGGTTCAAGTTTCAAATTTCTATCCTGGAGGAGGTACCCAGTTCGAATCTCGGTTATGCAAGCGGCTGTGTTCGACTTCACAGTGCCTTCAGGCCAATGCCGAGATAACACCTTAAATCAGGCCAAGGCCGTCTTGTTTCACGCCCTTTCCACTTCATTACCCACTGCCAGCTTATCATTCTGCGCCGTATAGGCTGAGTTACTGGATGGGCCTTCAAACAAAAATAGAACAGGACGACCAGCTTTCTTTAGCCGGAGAAGTCCAGGCCACAACTGGATAATTAACTCAGCAGAGAACAGCGAAATCGTCTTGACGCAGGAATGAAACGATCCAAAGACCGTCGTCTGACCGCAAGCCAGTTAACACCTATCCCAACACCAAAACTTGTTCAGAATCAAGCAGTTCCGTATTCATGCCATGCACACAGCTGATGCAGCGGCTTCGAGTGCCGGTGAATATACACGTACTGACCGTACACACGCGTGTACATTACATAATGTCCTGTTACACACGTCCTGTGCACAGGGCCTGTGAAGTACATTACGCATGTATAAGCGCAGACAGCGCTTCCGTCAGAACCACAAAATCTACAATTCAATTACAGAATGCGCTCTGTAACATTGCACAAAGGTCTACACGTTTGAAAATGCGCTCTTTCCAATCACGGTGGATCATGAGACAACACGTGGACACGGTAGCGTGTTGCACGTGTGTTGAACAGGTCGCTAAGCAGGTTTGTCTTTGATATTTCGCAAATTCGTAATGGGGGCATCCAGATTTGCAAGTGGGTGCAGGGTGCACTGCACCCACTCGCACCTCCCTGGCTACGGGCCCGGATTTAAGTCTCCTGGGATGGGACATTGCATAGGTGAATCGAGTTCTAAATGCCTAACAGCGTCACATAGCTGAAGACCTGCATCTTGCAGCAACAACGCCATCGGAACTCAAGCCTCTTATAAATTTATTCTGACATCTAAAACCCATTTTAAAATTATCCTAACTGATCACCTTAGCGTAGCGGCAATGTGTCTTGCGTATTCGACATCCCGGATTCGAGGCCCGTCGTAACTGACAATCGGTCTAATACTGCGCGAATACGTTAACAGAGTCTTCGGTCCGCATGTCATCTGGCTGCAAGTTGTGTAACATCAGCAAGTGATACCGCAAAAAGAGCTGGCAACAGCCTGCGGCTTTCTGTTTCGCCATCACTGCAATATACTCGTGCCAGGCGTAAAAATCCTGGCGGCACTGATGGAAATATTTACGTTGATTTGCAAAGGAGGTGTGAAGCCTTGACCACAGCAAAAAGTAGCGCACGTGTGCATACGAGGACGTACTTGGCCGGTGCCGACATCTCGTTTCTTTAAATACGTGGAATTTCACGAAGGGCGAAATTGTCGCAGCGCTCTGCCGCCCAAATTTAGAACGACGTCCCAAGCGTCAGGATGTGGCAATAAAACTAGTTAATTATGGGAAAATAAAAACTTAATTATACGAGAAACTGGCTGCTGACGCAAAATTTATACCTACATAAATTATTTTCAATGCTCACGTGCAAACAAAACGAAACGTCTAAACAGTGCGGAATCAGGAGCCCGATGCGACCCTCGCTTCATCGCATTGGAATTTCGGAGTCGTCGGTTTAAACTCAGCGCAGCTGTGGGTACAGAAACAGGAAGTGGCACCACAGACCATTACAATGTTTCTCACACGCACATTAAGGAATTTTAAATTCTGTACGACATGTCCGTATTTCGGGGGGGGGGGGGAACACGCATTAAATATTGTTGGAGAAATTACATGAAGATATCCCCCTGCCAAAGAACCCATCGAACTGACTGCGAGAAAAGGTTCTGCTGGCTGATGCTTAGACGATATTATTATTATTATTATTAATAATATTATTATTATTTCCGGTTTTAAATGTTATTTCTTATTATCCCTTTTCAATGCGTTTTCATATGCCGTTTGTTACTGGCGTATTTTCCTTATACTCCAGTGCTGACTTTGTAATTAATTGGCCTTTGGGCTGTTGGGACAGCAAATTGATAATAAAGAACTGACTCATAATGTCGTCACCATCATCATCATCATCATCTCTGCCTCCGCCTCCGCCGCCGCCACCGCCGCCACCACCAACACCACTTTTATATACCTGCAACAAACCATGTTGCTAGGGTATATAGTGTTGCATCTATTCTGGCTATTCTGTAGTTACAATTTATGGTGCACGTAATGTAATTTCCCACGTTGAATGTTTTGTAATGATAGTATTGTCTGAAGTATGCGTGCTGTGTGCCAATATGGCCGATCTTTTGCACTTCTTTGATTTCATGCTTTTCAGGTATGTTGCTAGGGCACATCCCGAATTATTCTGAGATGGTTCCATTCACCCCTATATTACTGTTGTTATTATTATCGTTCTCTTTCGGCTTCTTACTTCTACTCCTCCTCCTCCTCCTCCTCCTCCCGTAAAAAGTACCTGGCTGATAAGTCAGGCTCCGAGGCTACAAATTGTTAGATCAAAGACACAAAAACTGAGGCTCCCTACTGCAAACTTTATTGCAGCTACAAAATGGCCGAAAGAATTCTCCATCAAAGGCCGAATATATACAAATTCCACTGCGGTTTTCCTAAAAGAAATTTCATTCCGCCAACTAAATTAAATCATAATTATTGTTGGCTAGCAGGTGCTGCAGACACTGTGTACAGATTTAACGTTCGTGTTTCCGTGCATCTTTAGTGTAATTACAATTGATAACCAACAAGATTCAACTATATTGATTTATTTACTTCTAATTATCTCTACATGTTTCGGGCGATGTTTTCACCCATCATCAGGAGCATATCACTGTAACTACAGCTTCTGGTATTGTCCACCGATGTTGCTGCTGGCTGGGGTTACGTAATGGGTGGAATTGACTTAGTTAACAGTAATATGCTCCTGATGATGGGCGAAAACATCACCCGAAACATGTAGAGGTGATCAGAATTAAATAAATCAAAACAGTTGCATCTTGTTGGTTATCAATTGTAATTACTATGTACAGGTATCAGGCTTGGGTCGATGGTTGTCTGGTCAGGTAACGGAAAGAAATGGGATCTTTCGAAGTAAATTCTGGTATTTTTCGAATTCGAAACGAAATTCTTACATCTCTGGGCACAGATTCTGAAGGTCCTTGCATCGGGAGTGAATTTCGCTCTTCCTTCCGTCCGTGCTTTCGAACGACATAACTATGTATCCGATTCAACACTGCTGACACCAGAAAACAACCCAGGGTACCTGAAGTTTTCCTTCTGACTTAAAGCAGCGCACCAAATCACAACTCTGTCCTTTAACACAACAGCGAAAGATTGGGCACATAATTCTTCATCACTTCAGGACTATAATTACAATGTATGAAACGAAATGAATGAATTAGCCCTTCTCGCGTTTACTACTGCCAGGGTTACAATGATTCTACTAGATCTAAAGGCGTGCCCCTGCGTTATTACTCCATATATGAATAACGGACAATCACAATACTAACAACTACAAATATATACATTCGTTCTTTTGTTAGAACAGCACATGTTTTTTGAGACGTCGATGGTAGATGAACTGGAAAGGCTTAGGAAGGAAACAGTCGTAAACTAACGACGTAATGACCGGCAGTTTGTTTGGATGGACTGATGAAGACCACGAAAATTCTTATTAAGGATTATCGGTAATCGGACAACAATGAAACCAAACCAAACCAAACCAAACCAAACACAAATCTCGAACCGTACCGTTACACCAACCTCCTCGGTTTCTTATATTTTTAACCATAAAGTCACTAAAAGCGGTTCCTCACAAAAACGAGTATTCACGAGTATCGAAGCCACAAAGGATGCATTTCAGAATTAAGTTGTCTACACAAAAATAATATAAAGCGTTGTTACAGAACACGCACAGGCTCGGTCACAAAGGATGTCTTTTTATATATATATATATATATATATATATATATATATATATAGTTCCACGTTACAATTATTCTAGGCGTATTTTAAAAATAGTATAAAAACTACAACCATAGTACAATAAATAAAGCAATACTTCTTAGTCACTATACTGCTGTCAAAATTGTTACATATATGCTCATTGCAAAGAAAACTGTGTGCTTCTAGAGAATATATGAATATATGAAAATGGGCCCATGTATTTTTAAATATTTATCTGCAAATTCCGGGTATACTGAACTATAAAATTATTATATTGTCTCCAATTGTATTGTACGAGCATATATATATATATATATATATATATATATATATAAATGTTTTACTGCAGTGATTTTTCTGATCACAACTAATTATATCAAATTACATCAAATCTTCCCAATACTTCTAGCCATTCTAGTGGGATCACGTGTCGCGTGTCTGTAAATATAAGAATGTTAAACAGCTTACTTTTCCCTCGCCTAATTTTAAACATTTCCTTGCCTGACTTAACACCTCTTACATTGTGTAAGTTACAGAAATTTGTGTATGAGCATACCATTTAGCTGACTACAGCCATGCTAACTGACCGTGCAGCAAACATGGCAGAACCAAGTTCTGCACACACACACATGCCCTTCCGGGGAGAAAACCTGAGTACAAAAGCTGTTTGGGAGACAAAAGATTAGTGCTGACTGCATAAAGAGCAGGAGAACCAATATAACGACAAGAGAGGCAATGTACGAACAAATGCGACATCTAGACGCGTTCATGTAACCATTTTTTGCCGTGTAAAAGGAAGTATTACATAATCTGAGTGCGTATTTGTTCTGTAAGTTATCTACCATGCAAAATACATGCGCCGTATTATATATCCTTCTGTGACCTGCCCCGCTCTACAATATTTTTCGGCATTATCTTATAAACGTCACGATTTTCGGGGGGGGGGGGGGGGG
>Ga0131853_10009905_pt1 | contig 17443 bp, 11 predicted proteins | sample TergutLab28metaG_FD_92764 | JGI IMG/M metagenome (GOLD analysis project Ga0131853, IMG submission 92764) | Labiotermes labralis P1 segment gut microbial communities from Petit-Saut dam, French Guiana - Lab288 P1 (version 2) (version 2) | ecosystem: Host-associated > Arthropoda: Insects >... | reverse complement strand
TATTCTGTTGTTACTATTCATGGTGCTTATATCGTTAGTTTCAGTGTTGAATCTATTGTACTTTTACATTAGTACTTTCCGAAGTATGTGTGCAGTGCCCAATATGGCTGTTTTCTGGAGTTCGCACCTATTATTACTGGTATCACCTTTATTTTTACATTCCACATGCGCTGTATTTCTATTGTAAGGTCTTTATATCTTAGAATCTTCTCGGCTTCTTTTTTAATTACATTTCTGTCTCCTGAGATTGCAACGTCTATTAACATACATGTTCCCTTTTTATTATAACGGATTATAATATCTGATTTGTTGTTGGGGATAGTTCTGTTAGTTTGTACTTGTTGATTCCAGAATATGGTTACCTTGCCTCCTTGACTTGTTTCTACTGATTTTGGCACATGTTCATACCAGTGTTTTTTGTCCAATTGTAACCCTGTTTCCTTGCATATGTTGAAGTGTATTTGTGCACACTCTATCACGTCTTTTTATGTACTGTTCTTTTGCCAGTTTTGGGCGTGTTATTATTATTATTATTATCGTTTTGGGCCTCTTACTGCACAATAATACAACATCAACTGTCAAGAGATAAATTAAAAATAATTCGATGCATGCCAGCTCCTAGAACTTTTCACTCGGAAGGACAACCTGAAACTATACAAAATTTACATTTCATTTTAAAACTATGTCTATATAGATATATTTAAATATATTTTATATTTCAATATTCCAATGTACCAGTCATCAGCCGATTTCAGTGACTGCTTTAGGCTGAATGGCAAGCCATGTAAAACATTTGATATCGGGTCCGCAATATCTGCGTTTCTTTAATTTCGATTTTGGAGGGCTGCAGCCTGGCAGCCCCCACCTCCAGCCCAGCCGTCACCCTGTTAGATTCGCTCCTGATTTATGTCCTGGCATTTTCTTGTGATAAGGGAAGCCATTAAAACCTGTCGGCCAGTCTCCAGGCTACAACTGGAACCCAGATGTCTCGTGACTACAGGGCAGTAGCTGCATACACTCGATCCTGAAGTTCAGTCATGAAGGTAAAGAAATCCCTGTAGAGGCCTGGGCAGGCCCTGGGGTTCCAGAAGTTCGAGGCTCCTACATTTCAAGACAATCGGCACATGAAGATGGTAAGATTGTCAGCCTTATGCACCGGCCGTCTTGATCTCCTAGCAAATATTCCTGGTACTCAGTTTTGTGAGAAGCCTTTAGTGCCGCAGTGTCCCAGCCACCAGCGCCACCTCGTGTCCCGGTTCGCTCATAGGGAGTGACGTCAACAAGCTGATCATTTTTTCAAAGCTGCGATAAAAAACGTGCCACGTTGTAAGCAAAGTAAAAGGACGGCTAGAGTTTCCGATGTAGTGTGAAGGGTACTGGCTACCCACTCCATTCGCCAGTTTCCCTGCACTTCCCCACCGTGCGTCACCTTGTGCCGTCACGTTTCAACCGGAGTCTTCCATATCACAGTGTTATGTTGGACGGCATATCTTCTTTTGTTTTGCTTTCCTGCAGTGTTAGAAAACAGCTATCAAGTGGCCACTAACAGGAAGAAACAGGAGGGTCAGATGTGGGTAGATTTAAGTTAAGGAATGCTTGCTATCATTCGGTGCAGAACCTTTTGTCCTCCAGTTTGCTATCCTAAAATTTAAAGATTGAGATATATAGAACTATAATTTTAGCCTGTTGTTTTGTGTGGGTATGAAACTTGGTCGCTCACATTGAGGGATGAACGTAGGCTGAGGGTATTTGAGAATACGGTGCTTAGGAGAATATTTGGGCCTACGAGGAACGAGGGAAGTAGAGAACACTACATAATGAGGAGCGTAATGATCTGTACTGCTCACCAAATGTTCTTCGGGTGATCAAATCGAGAAGAATGAGATGGGCAGGGCATGTAGCACATTTGCGGGGAGAGTAGAGGTGTTTACAGGGTTTTGATGGGGAAACCTGAGGGAACGAGACCACTTGTTAGACCCAGGCATAGATGGGAGGATAATATTAAGATGGATCTTCAGGAAGTGGGATGTGAGGGCATGGACTGGATCCAGCTGGCTCAGGATAGGGACAGGTGGCGGGCACTTGTGAATGCGGTAATAAAATGAGGGGAATTTCTTGACTAGCTGAGAACCGGTTAGATTCTCAAGAAGGACTCTGCTGCATGGAGTAAGTTCTGAAGCCACAGTAGGTATACAGTGCATTCCAATTGTAGAGCTACGTTTGCAACTCTCCAGCGCATTAGCACATGTGGTGGTTCTGCGAATACATCCGAATTCGCCCGAATATGTTCAGTTAATGAGAAACAATAACTTGTTTGGGACGAGTTCGTGGACCCTTACTCTTGGCTTACTCTTGCCACATGATAACTACGTCTCTGGCACACAGCTAGGCGTGCCACATACTGCACTTTTGAGATGCAACTCACGAAACAGCGACGTCGTTTCCCTTCACGCGGACAGGTATCGTGATTACTCTACTCACTGCCTGAAAGAACACAGCCAGCGCATTCTGTTAGCGACACAAGTAACTACTGCTCGTTGAGAAATCTGTTGCACCCTGAGCAAATGAAAATATTGTCAGTCTGCCGGCTTCTTATTTCTATTAACACAAGTGGCGTTGCTAGGTTTTTGGCGTCCGGGGCGAGTAATCATAATGGCCGCGACTGACAGAAATTACGAACTTTAAAACAAATACACTTATTTATTTCATTTCAGTCTGTAATTTAAAATTTATTGAACCCAGAAGATCAAATTAATTTCATTTAAAAATTTTATTCTGCCACGCATTTTGCAGCCCGGAGCGGCACACCCCAAGCTGCGTCCACGGTTCATCCGTCTACAATAGGTTAGTTTCAATTAGTCGCAGATCTTTTCGAGTTCTTTTAAAGCGCCGTTCACGGTCAGCCTCGTGTATATGGTAACTATGTAAATATTATTTATTACAGGCAACTCGCATGAGTCGCACCCGTGACGTGCGCGAACTGCTTCATGGACACCCCAGTATTATGGCTGAGGTATAAGAATGCAAGAAACAAGAATGGTCAAAGCAATACATGCCTGGAAACCCATTTCAAAGAGGCCAATGGGGAGACCAAAGATACGCTGGGAGGATGATGTTAAAAAAGAAATACAGAGGTTAAAGTGCCAAACTGGAAGACCTTTGTCCAGGATATGAATGAGAAGACAGAAGTGGTTGCGAAGGCCAAAACTCTGCACTAAGAGTTGTTGAGCCGTACTACGAAGAAGATATTTCGAGATATATGCTGCAAGAAATTGGGTTGGAGGGGTGGTCACTTCAGTTCAAACTTCTCGCGCCTCTCCGCTAGCGTTTCACCCTTAGTGACACGAATTAGCGGCGTTTCCTTGTCATAACTCCCAGAATGCTTGCATTTTGTGAGATTTAAGGTTCCCAAAGCAGTATTGCTCCATATCCAATTAACATTTCAGAAGCTGATGCCGCTGTGGCAGTGGGTTTGGATTCTAAAAACTATTTAGTTGCCGTACGCCCAATGCTTCCTAACAAACCGGACTACTTGCCCACAACGTTCCTGAACGAAGTCTCCACGTCGCAACATACCCTTAGATTACATGAGAATGACATCTCTCGTACATTTGCACCGTACTTCTGTGCGTGTTCATCACAACTTTCAGTTACGTGTAGTTGGCTAGCATGTACAGCGTGTTGTAATGGAGGCGCAAAGGTGTCGGCGTTAAGTCGATATGCATAGAGATTAGACGGCCCGTTCAAAACGTTATAACATGGAAGAATGTGATTTATTGTGTTTGGAAACAGGAGCAACAGAGGATGTCATTGAGGTACTTAAGAAGTTTATCGAGAAGGTAAGTGAGATACCGAAAATTTGTGCCGGAAAAGTTGATTGTCAGTGGCTAAGCTGTGGAGGTAGTGACAAGGCCTGCCTTTGTAGTTCAAGTGCTGTATTTATTTTATTTGGCAGCCTGTTCATATAAAGGTCATGTGTATTACATATAAGATAGCTATTTAACCCTGCGTTTCGTATTTTCGTTGAAAGTGCAGAATACATTTTTCATCTCTCTTAACAGAGTTAAGCCAACTGAAGTATGTAACTTGCCTTCTAGGGTAGAGAATGTAATGTAAAAAGAAGTTAAAACTCTAACCCAACCAAACTGAATTAAGCCGTAACTAACCAGGAAGAAACACTTCAATATGGCTGGTTGAGTTGAAAGACCCAAACCATATTCTGCTCTTAACCTCCATGTTGCTGTTGTTTTATAGGAATTCTGACCTCACTGCATTTACTTTTTATCGTTGCAGCTGTTTGCTATAGTATAATAATTTCTGAATTATTTTATTCATTTATGTATTTATTTACCTATTTATTTGTTTTTTTTTTAATTAATGAAGCCTAAGAGATGGCCATCACACAGATAACTGTAGAATACTCTTATTCATTTAATTTGCTTATGTGAACGTGTGAATTATGCTGTAGTAACACATGTTTTCAATTTTACCTTGTAGCACACTCAGACATACACATTTGATGATTTACATGAAAGTGGAAGACGGCGAAAGCTATGGACTTCTCTTTTTCATCGCTTGCAAAATGAAGGAGAGGTTAATTGTTACAAATACTGTCTGTCCTGCATAAGAATATTAAGGTATGGAGTTTGCAGTTGACCTTGGCAGTGGTTTATGCTGGAGAAAGTGGACCTTCCTTTGTTTGTGACCAGTGACCGATTTATCCAGTTACGAATCCGTTGGGCTGAAGTGCAGTTGCATTTTGTGCATGTAAGATAGTACAGTTATTTTCTGTAGTTTTGTATGTGATTGGAGTTCTTTTCTTTTTTTTTAAAGAGGACATCACACAGTGCTCGAATGCGATAAATAACAACTTGACTAATACACGTCAGCACAACAGATATTTATTGGAGTGTATAGGCTACATGTTTCGACCTGTTAACAGGTCATCATCAGGCCTCCAGCAGAATAAGTCTCAGGTGCTGTTTAGGTATTGGGATCCCAATATTTTTACAGTTGTGAACGTACATAAAATCTAATACTGGATAAAGTGTGAAACATATAATGTCTGTTTAAAACAAGTTAAAACATGAGTAGGTATTTGACACTTTGGACAGGTTTTATCAGCCTTACTGGATTATGGTTGTTACTGTACTTTCACTCGGTGCAGTGAGACTTGTGTGGTACAGCCTCTCGTGGTTGTCTGTGTTGTCCAATGTATATCAAATTGACGGTAAGGTGTGGCTTTTTTATAGTCTCTGTATTTCCAATTAGGTAAATTGTATGGGTCCGTCTTGTGTTAGGATCTGTGATCAGACATACATATTGAAGGACTGTGGAATGTGTCTGTTACATTGGAACTAAGTCTAAGCTATTTATCAAGTGTTGAAATAATTTACTGGTAACAAGCTGAGTGGTTATCTGTCATGTACTGGATCCATTGTGTGTTGTATTATGAGATGTATAACTACCCTTCATTATGGCTGTTATATCGGAGTTCTGCATAAATCTGAATTTAAGCGAAACACCAAACAAATGACAACCAGTGGCAAGAACGTCAAGCAGTGATATAGAATCATGTTTTTAACATGATCTGTATGCTTGCCTCCTGCCATCATTGTGAGTGTTGTGGGACTTCATCCAAGCTGTGCAGGTCATATGAATTCTGTTGAGTAAACGGCTGTATATTAACCGTTCGAAGCCGTACGACCCCTATAGAGGTCGTACTGCACAGCTAACCTCTAAACGTTGCATTTAATATATTTATTCATCAAATATAAAAAAAGGTAAAGCAGTCCCATTACAGGCCTGGAGTGGCCCAGAGGGTTCCAGGAAGTTAAGGCTCCCAGATTTCATGACAATGATTCATCAGATATAGGTACTGAATATTTTAAACATGGTATATACTGTCCGTTTTTTTCTCTTCAAAATGCAGTTTGTTTCATAATTCTAACTTATTTGGTTCCTGTATTATTCACATTTTATATAAAGGGTGTGCTAAAATTAAAAAAATAATTCTGGCGCCAAAAGGTTAAGCATGTTCTGACTTGGAATAATGACATACTCACTCACTCACTCCCAGAACTGCATCCCTCTGAGATCCTTGGCCTCCGTTATTATGGGCGCCCTTTCTTCCCTATCAGCTGCATTCTGTCACTGTCTCATGACCTTCATCTCCCGCAAATCCTTCTTCACATACTCCAGCCATCCCAATCTAGGTCTTCTACTTACATCCAGTTTACTCTCAAATACTGCCTTAACTGTCCTTCCCTGATCCATTCGGAATACTAACATACATTACCAATTATCTCAGTAATTAACCAACTTGCTGCACAAAATTTTTGTTTGACAATAAGTTTATTTCATGCCTTTCCATGTTTCGAGCACATGTGCTCATCATCAGGAGGTCAAAATTGCATTACACAGCCTCTGGTATCATCGCACATATAGGTGTGATGATACCAGAGAAGTTTTGAATTGTGCACAATAAACATTTAGGTTAACTGTAGAATGCTACGAACTGGTTATAGCGAAAAGGGAATATGATCTGGTGTCATCACACCTATAGGTGTGATAATACCAGAGGCTGTGTAATGCAATTTTGACCTCATGATGATGAGCACATGTGCTCGAAACATGTAGAGGCATGAAATAAACTTATCGTGAAACAAAAATTTTGTGCATGAAGTTGGTTAATTACTGAGATAGATATACTGAGATGCACGGTCAGCAAAACGTCAAAATACATTACCATGTTGACCTTAAATGCACATGGACATTTTAACACAATATACTTTCCAGTGCAAAATTTGCATGTCACTCATTTCAGCACAGTATATTACCGTCCTTTTATTCCAAGATTTTGATCATATTCCCTTTTCGCTATAACCAGTTCATAGCATTCTGCAGTTAACCTAAGTGTTTATTGTGCACAGTTCAAAACTTCTGACTGTAGTGTAGTACAGAATTTTATGCACAAATACTCTGTTATCATTACCTGCTTCCACTTAACTTTCAATTGTGGCCCCCTTATATTCGCAACGTTTTGATGTACAGGAAAATATTTTGTTTGTTGGTTCTGAGTTCACATTATACAATGGAAGAGAGTTATGGAGACAGTAATGGGTGGCTCAGCTGTTCAAGAAATTTCCTGCCTTTCATGAAATCCGAAGTTTAAGTACCCTGCTCGCAAGGTCACGCAACTGGACTCTGTTGTGAGATTCAATACCTCATTCACAAGAGCCCAGGTGTAGCAAAATGTTTTTGGTGTATTTGTTTAGCAGTTAGAGCAGTTGCTGGCCACTGCCATCCGTTATAAATTTAAAATACCAACATGCATTAAGAACCGTTGGTGATGGGTAGGAGGGTTACCTGCAGAGATTTAAATTAGAAAATGGTTAGCAGCGGATAGCAGAAGTGGATGAACGCTAGCAGTCGAGTATGAGAGCAGTGTGAGTGAGCTGGTGGGAAGTGTGATAACCCAAAACAACAGGTTACAAGTTAGGGAATGAATTGACTGTTGGTTTTCCTTTAGTTAGAACATGATTATTATTTGATTAGCTGATCAAGCTCAGACGTTGCATCTCAAATACAAATAAATATGTAAACGTGCTGAAGATGGGGTGGATCAGATGAACCCCACCCGTATCCCAAAAGAGGTTCTCCTACCAGAGTGAGAATGTGGGGACATGCAAGTTACAAAGGGCAATTGTGTACACGAGACTGGTATCAGTTCTGAAGTTCATTACTGAAGTCACAAGATCATATGGATTGTATCCTGAGGCATCTTTTCCAGTCAGGTTTCCTTACTAAAATTATGTGTGAATTTCTGTTTTCTCTGTGCGACATACCACACCCACTTTGTTGGAAGTGTATCTTGCCATTCCATAACTTTTCTTATGTATTCCATCATGTAAATAAATGTTTTTAAGTGAGTCCTTTTATCCATCTTCACATTTTTGTGTCTGAAAATTCCAAATTCGTGTATGCACCATGGCACATTGCTTTGAACAGTTGTTCCATGATTCACACTTCTGAGACACAAATAACTGGTACATGGGTGTGATCTTTTGTTTCGTTTCCATGCGTTTGTGTTGAAAGGCAAAGTGGCAAAAACAAAAAAAAACTTGTTCTTGTTTCTGGCCACAGTATAACCACCCACTGCAGGACTGTCATGGGTATTTGAATATGTTTGTGTGCTACACAATAAGAAAGTTATTCATAAAGTATTTAGCATGATCCTTGTAAATAACCAACTTGACACACAGTTTTTCATGTATGTTTATTTCTATTCTCTACATGTTTCGATCAGCCATATGGCCATCATCAGGAGAATTATTGTATCAGTGTGACACCTGGACCGTCTGGTATGCAGGAGCATATGCTCCTGCATACCAGACGGTCATCTACACAGAGTGACATAAACCAGGTGTTGCACTGATACAATAATTCTCCTGATGATGGGCACATGGCCGCCCGAAACATGTAGAAAATAGAAATAAACATACATGAAAAACTGTGCGTCAAGTTGGTTATTTACAAGGATCATACCAGGATGCACAGTCAACAAAACATCAAAGTATTAAGCAGTCGGCATATGCACTGTTTGCAGTGTCCATTTTCTAGGCCATATGTTCATGTTTTGTATCATTACATTTTCAGCCGAGATAAGACTGAACTGAATGAAATGTTTTGTGAGGAGTGGCTTCAGACTCTGCTGCACCATGCAGGGCTCATTTCACAGGATGCAGCCCTGACCGGTGATGATAAGTCACATGTCAATTATGAAGGTACTCACTAGCATTAAATACAGGGTAAATTTTTGTGTATGACTGTGGAGTAGTGCACAGTTTCCACAAGTTGTGACATGGTGTGTGATTCCCTGGTTAAAATTTTGATGGTTCCATTGCCATATGCGCTGTCAGACGCACTCTTTATTGGTTTATGGGCTCTTGTGGTCGGGATTGTTCAGAGTGTAGGCTTCTGGGTTTTGACCCCATGTGTGTTATGCTACCTCTGTCTTGGGTTTGAAGGAACTGAGTCCAAATTTCATTGAGATTTGTGGTGAACTTCTTGATTCACCTGTCTCCTGGAGTAGCTGTCTGAGAGGATTTTGGCATCGACTGGGGCTCAAATCCTTCAACATTGAAGATGGAGGCATTATGTTTATCAAAAACATAAGTGTTGACTGATGAAGCAACATTATGTCAATTCAGAAAGGCTGTAATCTAAAGAAACACACTTTATTGCCATGTTGGTATGTTCTAGCCATAGTTCACCAAGTGAATGGACATCCTGAAAGAATGTTCATCACTGATTGTGCTCCTGAACATAGTTAAATTGTAATGTACTGTTGGTTTATAAACTTACATTACCTAAATATGGGTTATGTTCCTGATGGGGTCATTGAGATTTTTCACTGACCTAATCCTTCCAGCCGCACTATGGCCCTGGAGTCAACTCAGTCTCTTACAGAAATGAGTACCAGTGGTATCTCCTGGGGGGTAAAGGTGGCTGGTGTGTAGGACCAACATCCTTCCCACCTTTATCGTCTTAAAATTCTTGGACCCTCAACCTCCTGGAGCCCTGGGGGTCTGTTCAGACCTGTAATGGGATTGCTTTACATGTTCCAGGTTTTTTATGTTACCGAAATATTAGTTTCCGCATGATTTGTAGGAGTGCAAGGGGAAAGCAGCTTTGTGACTTCTGCCTACCACTGCCTGTTTTATTTAAGACCATGGTTATGTGTCCTGCTTTTGTTATACCTGACAGTTGTTGTGCACAATCGTATTGGATTCTTCTTCTCCTTCTCCTCCTCCTTCTCCTCCTCCTCCTCTTCCTTCTCCTCCTCCTTCTTCTTGTTCTCCTTCTTCTTCTTCATCTTCTCCTTCTCCTCCTCCCTCTTCTCCTCCTCCTCCTCCTCCTCCTCCACCTCCTCCTCCTCCTTCTTCTTCTTCTTCTTCTTCTTCAGTAGAGCCTGTGGCTAATACCACAGATGTACTGCAGCCTAGTAGGCTTATTGTACTCACCCTGTCCCCCCCCCCCCACCTGTTTGGATGTTCCCACGTTTGCTGCCAGGTACCCCAACGTCCACAACGATGCGAGAGATCCTAGTAACGAAAGATGGAACAATGTGGGCGAGAATTAACCAGTAATTTTGCCTGAAATTTTGACTTCCACGTCAATTCAGGGATCTTTTACATGCCGCAAATCTGCAACATGGGACCCACGGCTTTACTTCCCTTCCAAAGGAAGGCGTGCTGAGGATTTTTTCACCCTGAAAAATCCTGATGGCTTCGGCCGGGCTTGAACCCGCGAACTAGGGTACTTAAAAGCAGCACGCTACCCCTAGACCACCAAAGCCGCTTTCGTAATGGATTGCCACTGAACTGTCTGGAATTGAGCACTGTCCTTTTATTTTCAAAGGTAAGAGAACGTCCTCACAAATGAGAACATAAGAAAACTGTGAAATCATTCATTGGCATAAGGCATCATAACAATATGAAATGTACAAATACAGTTTAGGTGAAATATATCTTTTTTAGTGATCAGCTAATACTCAAATTTTTTGTTTAAACAGAAGTGCTGTACATTTACAAAATAATATCTGTCTGTTTTGTGCCATTCCTAGTCTTTCACATTCCAGAAGTAACTATGTCAAAGAACATCACCTTTATGTGGATCCAAAGTTTTGTACTGAGACTTTCATCTCTGCATATGTTGAGAAGTTGCCAGCTTATAAAAAGAACATTTTTTTAACAATAAGGAATGGATATTCTTTGAACGTAAATTTTTTATTCTGAATATTAGTGATTCTCTGGTACTGTCAACAAAAATATGTTGTGTTAGACTGTTATCTTGGTTATGGTACCACGTAGTCTGTTAGGTGGTTACCACTGTTTCAAAAGAACTTGCTGCCTCTTTGTTTAAGGTACAAGTCACTGGTAGCAGTTCCCCCCAGAACACTCAACAACCTCTGCCAAACCACATTGTTATATCCTATAATGGCATATTCTAATGCTCATACCATGAAATCCTGAAATCTCACCTCTTCAAATTGTGAAAAGAGAGAGAAAACCAACAAGATGCAACAATCAGATGTTTATTATCAATTCTGTCTCAACATGTTTCAGGCATCATTATGCCTATCTTCAGGAGAACAAAGACCGTGTGTTACTGCATGTGGTGTGCTGTGCTGGTTCTGCTGGATGTAGTTGGTAGTGGTTGTGGGGCGCTGCATTGTAGGGTGCGAGCACTGTTCGAACAGTAACCTTCACAGTGCTCGCACCCTAAAACGCAGCGCTCCACAACCGCTACCAACCACATCCAGCAGAACCAGTGCAGCACACCACATGCAGTAACACACGGTCTTTGTTCTTCTGAAGATGGGCACAATGATGCCCGAAACATGTTGAGACAGTGTTGATAATAAACATCTGATTGTTGTATCTTTTGGTTTTCTCTCTCACTTCACAATTTGCTCACGATGCACAGTCACAGAAACCTAAAGCTCACCTCTTCAGTTTTTCATATTTTATGATGATGTGAAAAACGGCAAAAAGGTAAAGTGATCCCGTTACAGGCCCGGTGTGGCCCAAAGGGTGGGTAGAGGTATAGCTCTACTCTTCCATGATCGCGGCACTACAAGGGGGTGAGTGGTCAGCAGCACGCCCTGGCCACACTTTACCCCTGGGAAAGACCCGGTACCCATTATAGAGAAGGCTGGGTGGGCCCCAGGGCCAGTCTGGACAGGCTGATAATTTCGTCCCCACTAGGATTCAATCCCGGACCATCCAGCCCGTAGTCAGTCACTATACCGACTGAGCTACCCAGCTGTGATGATGTAGTGTATGTACAAAAGCCTTAATAAAACATAGAAAGCATTTGACTTCAGAGAACAGTAATAGTTATACTTGGTTTTTGGCTGGGCTAACAAATAAATTCCACCAAGAAGGTTTTACTGTGTAATGTATATTCCTGGGTGAGTGACAAGAAATGTCACCTGAGTTGTGACCGCATGATGCATCACTATCTTCGATACAGAATGAGTGGAATTACGCAAATGTCTGCTCTGAGTTTTGATGGTCGCTGCCTTCTGAGATGTGATGATGTGTAGTCTGATAGAGATGTAGGAAATTGCTGCATCTGCCTTGTGGGTAGGTGGAAGCAGCAGGCTCAACACTGGTACCTTTCTACAAAATTTAGAGTAATTGTAGCATATATCAGAGTGTTGTGTAGTTGACACACATCGATTTTTTTTATTGTGGTTTTCTTTTAGCGTTCTTACATGTATTGTATGTTAGTCATAAGCTAAATTTACTCATGCTTAGTTCTCGCCTCTCTTAAGACCAGGCATGGGAGGAATATAATTTCCTTCCATTTCTTTTGCTTATAACTGGACTCGTTAAGTGTATCGCACAGGCAGTGTGTCCAGCAACACATGTAACAATAGCTGCTTTGTTGTGCGGCAGCAGTCTGCTGTGTAGCTCGAACTGTGTCTGAGCGGCAGAGTACAAAGCTGGACAGTCAATGAGTGTGAACGGTAATGAAGAGTCCAATGGCAAGAATTGTCACTTATACATTTTAGTTGTAAATGCTATTACTCCATACGCTTGCACAATAAAACTCCAATATATTCTACATGGGGATTATTGAGAGTGTGTGCGACCTGCCTGACTCCCTGTCTTAACCAGAGTTACACGAGCTCCGTCCTCCCTGGGAACAACATCTACGATACGTTCTTCATCGGGTCCGCAACGGATACAACAAGAGAAATGATAAGTGGATGCAGAATGTTGGTTGGAAACCTAAAGGGAGGTTTAGGGCATTGATGGTAATAATTGGGTCATGCAGAATGGGAATTTGTTAGAGGCACTGCTGTAGCAATGTATATGGTGCAGCTGTACATTTGACTTAGCAAACACACTGGCAGTCACTTGTGTAGAACAGTGTAGATGAGTGGGTGAATAGTTCATAGAGATCATGTTAGATAGTATCATACCAGGTGGTGAATCCATCCAAAGAGACAAGAGGGATATTGAAACGTGTTTCTAAACTTCAAATCACGTAATATCACAACAAATGCAAACTGCTACTGTCAAATGTTTCAAAAGTTGCACACCAAGATCAAGAGAAAGTGTTCTGGTAAACTGACAGGTGGTATGAACCTGTTGCATGTCAGTGCCTGTCCCATTGTGGCTCAGGGAGTTCAGGACCACTTAATGCCATGTGATGGGGGTAACCAGGTGTCTCGCCTACAGTCTGGGCCTCTCACCATGCAGTTTTAACATCTTTGGCCATATGTTCATATTGGATAGTTGTTTGCACACAGGATACAGTGACTTGTGCGTCAATGGGACTACTGTCCAAATGTGGATGGTGTTTGAGTACATTAACCTGTTACCATCCTTGATCCTTGACTTCGTTTCCCTGTGTTTATCCTTGATCCTTGACTCAGTTTCACCTGCGTTCGTCCTTGATCCTTGACTCGGTTTCACCTGCGTTTATCCTTGATCCTTGACTTGGTTTCACCTGTGTTTATCCTTGATCCTTGACTTGGTTTCACCTGCATTTATCCTTGATCCTTGACTCAGTTTCACCTGCTTTCATCCTTGATCCTTGACTCGGTTTCACCTGCATTTATCCTTAATCCTTCACTCTGTTTCACCTGCATTCATCCTTGATCCTTGCCTTGGTGTAACCTGTGTTCATCCTTGAACCTTGACCTGGTTTCACCTGCATTTATCCTTGATCCTTCACTCAGTTTCACCTGTGTTCATCCTTGATCCTTGACTCAGTTTCACCTGCATTCATCCTTGATCCTTGACTTGGTTTCACCTGCGCTCATCCTTGATCCTTGACTTGGTTTCACCTGCGTTCATCCTTTATCCTTGACTCGGTTTCACCTGCGTTTATCCTTGTTCCGTGACTCGATTTCACCTTCGTTCATCCTTGATCCTTGACTCAGTTTCACCTGCATTTATCCTTGATCCTTGACTCGGTCTCACCTGTGTTCATCCTTGATCCTTGACTCAGTTTCACTTGCGTTCATCCTTGATCCTTGACTCGGTTTCACCTGTGTTCATCCTTGGTTCTTGACTTGGTTTCACCTGTGTTCATCCTTGATCCTTGACTTGGTTTCGCCTGTGTTCATCCTTGATCCTTGACTCAGTACCTGATAGTACTAAAATGTATCTTTGAGAAGAATGCCCTGAGGATGTGGACTAGTGTTATGTGCCTGAGGACAGGGTCTACCTGCAGGCTGTTGTGGACACAGCAGTGAACCTGTAACAAAAAACTGGGGACTTTCTTAACCAGCTAACCATTGATCATTGTTCCATATAGTTAGATAATCAAAGTTCAAGGGAGAAACAGGACAACGTCTTTCTGTGAAATGCACATTCCTTTCATATGAAGGGGAGAACACTGTCCTGCAGTGGGTATTTAAACTGAGTAGTGTCCTGGCCACAGCAGAAACCCGGCATTGAAAAATCACATGCTGCCGGTTAATGATGTTCATTGGTACAGTCTTTTCCCAATGTTACTGTTTGTATTTACATTCAAAGAACTGTATGTTGTGAATGTTCAACTTTTGAATAACTTCATTTCTCTTTTTAGTGATGTCAGAAGCAATGAAATGTCTCTGTAACCTAATCTTCAATAGTCCATGTGCCCAGGTGCTAAGCACCAAGAATCACTCACTAGAGGGCATTGTGGTTCGGCTCCAAGCATGCAAGAATCCAGACGTCCCTCATGATGTTAAGTTCTTCACTATGAAGATGCTGTTTCTTATCACTGCACTGGGGGAAGAAGTTACACCTCAGTTGAATAGTGATCTTGTGATGTACCTAACGGACACCTTAGATCTGATTCTAAAAGAAGCTGGAGGGACAGCCAGTGATGAGAAAAGAACTGAGTCTTCAGATATGAAAATTACAATATCTGTAAGTACACTGCTCGTGTCAACGTTTGGCCGAATTTTGTGTGTAAGTTTCATTTTAGAAATAACGGTTTTGAATCAGTTTAGTCTCGTTTTAGTATAAAAACTGTGGTCAAGATCTGATATTGCTAATGACAGGACTGTATAAGTGTTGACATCTTGACCTTTACTCCCTGGTCATTGACACAGAAAGTAAAGTAAAGGTGTCCTTGTGCATACCTTGCAGGCGTGTGAGGGAGTGGAAGTATTTCTCCAGTCATTATTACCCTTACAACTAGATGGAGGTGTGTGGTCAGCTTTATACCCTGGCTGCTTACATTCAGGAGGAGAACCCTAATTATCTGTTGAATAGGAGGCTGGGTAGGCCCTGGGGTTTGTTTGAAACTTTGGAGGAAAGAGAAACCTCTTGTCCCTACTGCAAATTGAACCATGATTTGTTGGTCCTGCAGACTGTAGCTGGGATACTGTCCTTATTCCTAATCTGAAGTAAGCATATTACTGTCCTTATTCCTAATCTGAAGTAAGCATGTTACTGTCCTTAATCCTAATCTGAAGTAAGCATGTTACTGTCCTTACTCCTAATCTGAAGTAAGCATGTTACTGTCCTTACTCCTAATCTGAAGTAAGCATGTTACTGTCCTTATTCCTAATCTGAAGTAAGCATGTTACTGTCCATACTCTTAATCTGAAGTAAGCATGTTACTGTCCTTACTCCTAATCTGAAGTAAGCATGTTACTGTCCTTACTCCTAATCTGAAGTAAGCATGTTACTGTCCTTACTCCCAATCTGAAGTAAGCGTGTTACTGTCCTTACTTCTAACCTGAAGTAAACATATTACTGTCCTTACTCCTAATCTGAAGTAAGCATTTCATTGCAAATCATGAACATCAAATAGAATGACACAGAAATGGTAGAAATTTCCAAGTTTCGGCCATCACGGTGCTTTGAGAATGAGGATAATCAAATACAGTGTGATGTGGTGGAAATTATCAAAACACAGGCAAACAGAATTTCATTGAAACTGAAAGAGTCAGTATTTGTCAAAACAGCAGGTCATGACCAACACAAGCCAGTAAGTATAGCTGTGCATTGTATAAATGATGACAATTATTCATGGCTCACCCCACTGGTATTGTGATTAGCATACTGGCCTAATGTTCACATTGTCCTGTGGTTGGTTTCAGCTGTCCCATCAAATATGAAAATAAATCTGTCAACTCAAACTGTCATGTTATTTCATTGTAAATCTTCAATATAGATCTTGTGTTCTCTGGAATTATTCTTGGACTGCTTGTCCCATAAAGCTCGATAGGCTGTCACAGAATGTTGGTCAGCAACTACTGACATCATGTAACACCCCAAAGGAGCAAAAGCCTTGCTTTTGTGCGTGGGGTTTTACATCATGCAGCAGTAGGCTGTGTTGTCATTGCTGTGGAACTTCCTATGTCCATCTTTAGCGTTGAAATGATTATAAAGTGAAAATGTTTAGGTTACATAGGTGTGTGGTCACAAGGGATCCACAGGACAGATAGAAGGAGCAGATGTCCAGTCTGGGCCAGTAGGCGCTGTAAGGGGGGAATGTGACAGAAATTACCTTTTTAGGCAGGTTCACGAAACTGTAAAAAGGAACTGTTAGCTTTGTCATGTCTGTCTGTATGTCTGTGTGTCCGCATGGGACAACTTGGCTCCCTCTGGACAGGTTTTCGTGTAAGTTTATATTTGAGTATTTAAAAAAAAAAATTTGTAAAAATTCAAGTTTCATTAAAATCTGACAAGAATAACGGCACTTTACATGGAGACCACTGGACACATTTATGATCATTTCTCACTCATTTCTTCTTAGAATGAGAAATGTTTCAGAGTTGTAGAGAAAATCAAAACACACATTTTCATCATCATCATCTTCCTCCATGGATTAGGTCATTTGACCTGTTTCAGCATCGACGCATTGCCATCGTTTCCTGGGGTGTCCGCGATCTCTTCTTCCTCGGGGTTTGTAGTTGAGGGCGTGTTTCGGGAGTCTGGTGTTGTCCATTCTTTCAAGATGGTTGATCCAGTTTTGATTGTATTTGAATCTCACATCTTGTATTCCAGAGATCTCTAGTTCTTTTCTTATGACTTCGCTTCTTATTTTGTCCAGCCTTGTGTATCCCGTAACACCACTTAGAAAGCGCATTTCTGCAGCTTCTAGGCGAGTCACGTCTCTCTTCGTGGTTATCCATGTTTCACTACCATGCAGTAGTGATGGTCTGGCTACAACTTCATAAAATTTCATTTGGGTATCTGTACGGGTTTTCTTTAAGTGTTTCCTAATAGTACAGCATATTCCTTGGAATCTTTTTATTTTTTTGTCAAAATCTGGCTCACCGTCTGAACTCAGTTCCCATCCCAAATAATTAAATTGTCTCACTTGTTCTAATATTGATCCGTCTATTTCTATTTTAGAACGCACTAAGTGTTTTCCTTTAAAAGCCATAATTTTAGTTTTGTCCGTAGATATTTTGAGG
>Ga0131853_10009904_pt1 | contig 17443 bp, 5 predicted proteins | sample TergutLab28metaG_FD_92764 | JGI IMG/M metagenome (GOLD analysis project Ga0131853, IMG submission 92764) | Labiotermes labralis P1 segment gut microbial communities from Petit-Saut dam, French Guiana - Lab288 P1 (version 2) (version 2) | ecosystem: Host-associated > Arthropoda: Insects >... | reverse complement strand
TGTTCAGCCTGATGATGGCTGTATATAGCCGAAACATGTAGCTGGTTTGCACACAGATACAGTTGTGTTCAGAATGTGATCCTGCATCTTTTCTTTTCTCTTCATATACTGCTGTCTCACAGAAACCGTTTATGATTCCGTTCGCCTGTAACACAGAAATGTTGGCTGATGTTTTTGGGATGCAATCTGTGTACAAAATTTCTCCCGTCCAGCCCATCAAGCTGTGACTTGCACATGCTAACTGCATTACTGATGGCGCAAACAGGAGAGAGACTGGAAACATGTACTGAAATCCATACAGCTGTTTCTTGATACCGGACCTACCGCTGTGTCCTCGCCAATTTCTTATACGTTCAAAACGGTACTGACTCTCCAAACACCGGCTTTATTTAGCCTCCTCTCCTCTGTGTTCCGCTACGTATCCCAGCAAATTACATGCCACAAATCCGAGCGTTTATAGACGCACCGGAGAAATTCAGCATCACAGGTTATCGTGAGGCCATAAGGCGACTTACATCACATTCAGCCGAACGTAGCACAAAACTACAGTATAGTTTTTAGTTAGTTTGACTCTTTATATTATTAGTGAAGCATGGGGTAACAAACAGTAGGAAGTGCTCGTGACAATTTTGTGTTCACACAGACAAATTTCTTGTAAGTTCTCTACAGAATTTAGACAACAAATTCTCCGTCAAACTATCAATCGACTCAGTTCTTGTCAGATATAACTATACGCCGCATAACGACGTTTCGGTCAACGATGGACCCCATGCACGACGGTGGTACCATAATATTATAATATATTATAATACCCCTGTGGTACAATTGCCTACGGTAACATGCTGTACTGGTTTGTAGCCTAGGAGTAAGCTATACCACATAGATTAGGTGTGCAGTAGGCTATACTGTACTGTCTAGGTTTGTGTAAGTACACGTTCGCACAACGAAGAAATCAACTAACGACGCATTTCTCAGAACGTATCCCCGTCGTTAAGCGACGCACATCTGTAATCACTGAAAGGAATAAGTGGGAAAATCTAGCCAGTGCTAACTTAAGTGGCTCAAACGGGTAAGCAGTCAAAAACTCAAACAATTATTCGCACTATTATGATAACCTTACAAACTCGAAACAGATAGCTACAATAAAGAGTGCCAGTGGTTTGCCAGTGTTGAGTCTGACTTCGCAAACAGACGTTACTGTAATAATATATACAAGACGAGGCCGACGATTTTGGTGATGATAATGATCAGAATTTGGAATATTTGACATGGTGAAGCTGAGGTCAGTTACTGAATAACTAGAATTATGAATATTGTGCTGAGCGATTCAGAAGTCCCGCAAACCGAAGTATCAGATATTAACAATTATTCATGATCTTCTGACAATAAATTACGCAAACAAATTTTTTGAATAAATAAATATAAAACAAGATAAATACTGAAAAATTCCACTTTCTTCTTCAATACATAGACTGATTATTTTTCCCCCACATTCGCGAACGTCCTCGTTTACGTTTGAACGTCGGTGTTACAAATTTTATTCTGTGTACTGCTTTAACTCCAAATTTGGGGTTAGACGTAGTGCTAAAAGCAACTCGTAAAAGCTCAGTTATTTCGAAACCCCGACAACGGAGAGAACATTGCCTGAAAACGAGCCGAAGAATCATGTAAGAAGGGTACTGGCTTTCAGGCAGGGGCTTAGCAAAAGAAGGTGCCTAGTGCTTCGGCCGCCCCAGGTGGCAGAGTCCAAGGGGCGTAAAAAGTAATATTTATAATTTATAATAATGTTAAAATTACGTGATAATGGGGCTCAAAATTTTTAAATTTTCTTGATAAAATAAGAGTAAATAAAAAAATTATGATATTTTAAAGTAAATAAGTTACGTTAGGGGCAGGCATTCTAAAATCTGTTAGGGGAATAATTAATAAGAATAATTAAATAATAAAATTTTATCCCGGTAGCAAACGCTTCAGATGGTTGATCGGTGAGTAAAGCAACGTTCAGAGAGTCATCTATGTTCTTGCCATTCAGGAAACTGAATATTTCGAATATCAGTCTGCGTCATTTAGGTCTGTATATCTGCTGCAACCCTTGGGTCATAGTTGGTCGCGAGTCAATGAGTGATGGTGGGTGGAGTCGAATGCTCGTTCTGCCTTGTATTACATCTTAACACGTTGGTTAAAGAATACCAGGCCACTGTTTCTGTTAAAGTTATTTGTGGCCCAACCTCAATTGCTTCCTTCAAGATACGGTCCATGTATCCAGATACCACTGAACTAGGTGCGATACCATGCCTTCGTACTATTGTTTGCCATTGCTGACTTCTGATGTTGAGCCAGATATACGCGTCTGGTGTTCTTAGCACACCGTTTCGACAGTTAATCTACTCTGTCCTATACATAATTTGCCGTACTTACACACAAAATTCAATATAAGCACGGGACATTCCTATCTAATCAGTTCCTTGGCAGACCTCACAAACTGCACGGTGTATTTTTGGGGATATAAATAACTAAATATGTAAGTTTGTTTTGGGAAAGAAGTTCCAAGGATACAGGATTTATTCATTCTGCGGTGTAATGCTAAGTTCGTAGGTAAGTGTTTCAGGACTACGGAGGAACGTAGTGCCCTCGCCTTGGAGGCTCTAGAGTTCCTAAATACGAAGGCAGACTATTTAAACTTCGAGAAAAAGTCATTAAGTTCCACCGAAAAGTAGGGAACCACCCAGTTAGCTTCATGTTATGTACCACAAAACTTCAATACTCATAAGAAAGACTGTGAAAATGTCCAAACTAACAGAGGATAGTAAGGAGCTTGGTGTATTAACACTTAGAATCAAATGCAAATATATTTGCTTCTAGTATTAGAGGAAGATAGTTGCTCTTTGTTATCTGCCACAGATAGTACAACAGTAAGGAGCTTGGAGTATTAATACTTACAGTCGAACACAACTAAATTTGTCTCCAGTATTACAGGGGGATTGTTGCTACATGTTATCTGCTACAGAAATTAAAATAGTAAGGAATTTGGTTTAATAATTCTTACAGTCGAACACAACTATACAGGAGGATTGTTGCTACATGTTATCTGCTACAGATAACACAGCAGTAAGGAGCTTGGTGTATTAATACTTACAGTCGAACACAACTGTATTTGTCTCTAGTATTACAGCAGGATATTTGCTACAAGTTATCTGCTAGAGAAATTACAATAGTAAGGAATTTGGTGTATTAATACTTACAGTCGAAAACAACTATATTCGCCTCTAGTATTACAGGAGGATATTTGCTACATGTTACATGCTACAGATAGTTAAATGGTAAGGAGCTTGTTGTATTAATACTTACAGTCGAACACAACTATATTTGCCTCTAGTAATACAGGGGGATTTTTGCTATTTCTCATCTGCTACAGATAGTAAAATAGTAAGGAGGTTGATGTATTAATATATACAGTCGAAAAAATCTATATTTGCCTCTAGTATTACAGGAGGATTGTTGCTATTTGTTATCGGCTACAAATAATAAAATAGTAAGGAGCTTGGTGTATTAATACTTACAGACGAACACAACTATATTTGCCTCTAGTATTACAGGAGGATTGTTGCTACTTGTTATCTGCTACAGATAGTACAACAGTAAGGAGCTTGGTGTGTGAATACTTACAGTCGAACACAACTATATTCGCCTCTAGTATTACAGGAGGATATTTGCTACATGTTACATGCTACAGATAGTAAAATGGTAAAGAGCTTGTTGTATTAATACTTACTGTCCAACACAACTATATTTGCCTCTAGTAATACAGGAGGATTGTTGCTATTTCTTATGTGCTACAAATAATAAAATAGTAAGGAGCTTGGTGAATTAATACTTACAGACGAACACAACAATATTTGCCTCTAGTAATACAGGGGGATTATTGCTATTTCTTATCTGCTACAGATAGTAAAATAGTAAGGAGGTTGATGTATTAATATATACAGTCGAAAAAATCTATATTTGCCTCTAGTATTACAGGAGGATTGTTGCTATTTGTTATCTGCTACAGATAGCACAACAGTAAGGAGCTTGGTGTATTAATACTTACAGTCGAACACAACTATATTTGCCTCTAGTATTATAGGAGGATTTTTGCTACGTTTTATCTGCTACAGATAGCACAACAGTAAGGAAGTAGGTGTATTAATACTTACAGTCGAACACAACTATTTTTGTTTCTACTATTACAGGAGGATTATTGCTACTTGTTATCTGCTACAGATAGTACAAAAATAAGGAGCTTAATTTATAGTACTTGCAGTCGAAAACAACTATATTTGCCTCTAGTATTACGGTAGGATTGTTGCTACTTGTTATCTGCTACAGATAATTCAATTTTAAGGAGCTTGTTGTAATAATACTTACAGTCGAACACAACTATATTTGCCTGTAGTATTACAGGAGGATTGTTGCTACTTGTTATCTGCTACAGATAACAAGTAGCAGCTCACGGATCACCAGCGAGACGACTCCTACCACTCCACGAAGGTCATTCTCATTTCTAGAGCAGAAACAACCGCCAGAAAATAACACCAACTCATCTCAGTGCAAATGCACACCCACTTGATTAAAAATTAAACATGTTGATGCGAACACCACGCATCACACAATAAACTGATACGGAACAATACTAAGGTTACAACAGGACTATTTATACTTTAGCACTTTAGCACACTAACTCCTATGTATATCCTATAATTTTAATTATGATTTTACTTATACTATAACTATAGCTTAAAAATTGTACTATAGTATGTACGTAGCATAAGATTAGTACCCACTTTGAGAACAAGGGTACTGCAAAACCACTAATGGTAACTCGACTGATAAAACCCGGACTATGATAACCACTGTTATTACGGGTTATCGACGCGCCCCCCCCCCCTCCCCAATAATTCCCCAAGAACTCACCACGCATTCCTATATAACTGATTCGATAGACCGTTTAAACCTGAAGATGGCCCACATATGATTCCGAAACATGTAGATTTATTATCCTTCTGTAATACTAGATATGGGGACCGCGGTAGTACAGTGGTTAAGGAGCTATACTACAAATTGGAAGGTCTCTGGTTCGAACCCAACTGGTGTCAGTGGATTTTTCATTGATATAAAAATACTTCCGAACACACTATAGACTTGGAGTCGACTCAGCCTCTAACAGAAATGAGTACCAGGAGTGTTTGCTGGGGTAAAGGCGGCAGGTGCGTAAGGCAGAATACCTAAAAATATCCTTTGTCGTTGTCAAGAAATCTAGGATCCTTAAATTCCTGGAAACCTGTGGGCCTGGCCAGGCCTGTAATGGGACTGAATTACTTTTTAATACAAGAGGGAAATATATTTGTGATCGACTGTAAGTATTAATACAACAAGTTCCTACTATTGTATTATCTGTAGCAGATAAAAAATAGCTAAAAAAACTACTGTAATACTAGAGAAAAATACAGATGCTTTCGACTGAAATTATTAATAAAATAAGATACTCACTTTTGTACTATCTGTAGCAGATAACAAGTAGCAACAATCCTCCTGTAATAATAGAGGCCAATATAGATGTGTTCGACTATAAGCGTTAACACACCAAGTTAATCATTATTCTAATATCTGCGGCAGATAACAAGAAGCAAAAGTCCCTCTGTAATACTAGAGGCAAATATAATTGTGTTCGACTGTAATTATTAATACACCAAGCTCCTTACTGTTGTACTGTCTGTAGCAGATAACAAGTAGCAACAATCCTACTGTAATACTAGAGGCAAATATAGTTGTGTTCGACTGTAAGTATTAATAGACGATGTTCCTAACTGTTGAAATATCTGTAGCAGATAACAAGTAGCAACAATCCTCCTGTAATACAAGAGGCAAATATAGTTGTGTTCGACTGTAAGTATTAATACACCAAGCTCCTTACTGTTGTACTATCTGCAGCAAATAGCAAGTAGCAACAATCCTCCTGTAATACAAGAGGCAAATATAGTTGTGTTCGACTGTAAGTATTAATAGACGAAGTTCCTAAATGTTTTAATATCTGTAGCAGATAACAAGTAGCAAAAATCCTGCTGTAATACTAGAGGCAAATATAGTTGTGTTCGACTGTAAGTATTAATACACCAAGCTCCTTACTATTGTACTATCTGTAACAGATAACAAGTAGCAACAATCCTCCTGTAATACTACAGGCAAATAGAGTTGTGTCCGACTGTAAGTATTAATAAACCAAGCTCCTTACTATTGTACTACCTGTAGAAGATAACAAGTAGGAACAATAATCCTGTAATACTACAGGCAAATATAGATGTGTTCGACTGTAAGTATTAATTCACCAGGTTACTTACTATTGTATTAACTGTAGCAGATAACAAGTAGCAACAACCGTCCTGTAATACTACAGGCAAATATAGTTGTGTTCGACTGTAAGTATTAATTTACCAAGCTCTTTACTTTTGTACTATCTGTAGCGGATAACTTGTAGCAACAATCCTCCTGTAATACTAGAGGCAAATATAGTTGTGTTCGACTGTAAGTATTAATACACCAAGCTCCTTACTGTTGTAATATCTGTAGCAGATAACTTGTAGCAACAATCCTCCTGTAATACTGGAGGTAAATATAGTTGTGTTCGACTGTAAGTATTAATACACCTAGCTCCCTACAGTTGTACTATCTGTAGCAGATAACAAGTAGCAACAAACTTCCTGTATTATTAGAGGCAAATATAGTTGAGTTCGACTGTATGTATTAATACACCAAGCTCCTTACTATTGTACTATCTGTAGCAGATAACAAGTAGCAACAAACGTCCTGTTTTATTAGAGACAAATATAGTTGTGTTCGACTGTAAGTATTAATACACCAATCTCCTTACTGTTGTACTATCTGTAGCAGATAACAAGTAGCAACAATCCTACTCTAATACCAGAGGCAAATATAGTTGTGTTCGACTGTAAGTATTAATACACCAAGCTCCTTACTGTTGTACTATCTGTAGCAGATAACAAGTAGCAACAACCCTCCTGTAGTATTACAGGCAAATATAGTTGTGTTCGACTGTAAGTATTAGTACACCAAGCTCCTTACTATTGTACTATCTGTAGCAGATAACACGTAGCAACAACCCTCCTGTAATACTAGAGGCAAATATAGTTGCGTTTGACTTTAATTTTTAATACACCAAGCTCCTTACTATTGTACTGTCTGTAGCAAATAACAAGTAGCAAATATCCTCATGTAATACTGTAGGCAAATATAGTTGTGTTCGACTGTAAATATTAATATACCAAATATTTTCATATTGTATTATCTTTATCACATAACATTTAGCAAAAATCCTCCTGTAAAAATGGAGGTAAAAATAGTTGCGTTTGACTTTAATTTTTAATACACCCATCACCTTACTATTGTCCTGTCTGTAGCAGATAACAAGTAGCAAAAATCCTCCTGTAATACTAGAGTCAAATATTGATGTGTTGGACTGTAAGTATTAATAAACCAAGCTTTTTAATGTTGTACTATCTGTAGCAGATAACAATTAGCAACAATCCTCCTGTAATACTAGAGGCAAATAGAGATGTGTTCGACTGTAAATACTCATATTACAAGCTGCTTAATATTTCATTATTTGTAACAGATAAAATGTAGCAAAAACCCTCCTCTAATACTAGAGGAAAATGTAGTTGAGCACGACATTAAGTATTAATACAACAAGATTCTTACTATCTTATTCTCTGTAGCAAGATGACTATTAGGAAATTCCGCCTGTAATACTAGAGGCAAATATAGTTTTGTTCGACTGTAAATATTAATAAAGAAATCTTCTAACAACTGTACTATCTGTAGCAGACAAGAAGTAGCAAAAATGTTCCTGTAATACTAGAGACAAATATGGTTGAATTCGACCGTAAATATTAATATAAAAGCTCCTTAATTTTGTACTATCTGTAAGAGATAACTGGTAGCAAAAATTCCCCTGTAATACTAGAGATACATATAGATGAATTCGAATGTAAAAATTAATACACCAAGCTCCATACCGTCTTAATATAAGTAGCAGATAACTAGAAGCAAAAATCCTCCTTTAATACTGGGGTCAAATATAGTTGTGTTCGACTGTAAGTATTAATATACCAAGCTCCTTAATGTTGTACTATCTGTAGCAGATAAAAAAGTAGCAACAATCCTCCTGTAATACTAGAAACAAATATGGTTGGTTTCGAATGTAAATATTAATAAACCAAGTTACTTTCTCTTGTAATATCTGTAGCAGATAACAAGTAGCAAATGTCCTTCTGTAATCTTAGAGGCACAATAGGTGGGTTCGACTGTAAGTATTAATACACCAAGCTCCTTACTCTTGTACTCTGTGTAGCAGAAAAAAAGTAGCAATAATCCTCCTGTAATTCTAGAGGCAAATATAGTTGTGTTCGACTGTAAGTATTAATAAACCAAGCTCCTTACTCTTGTACTATCTGTAGCAGTTAACAAGTAGCAACAATCTACTGTAATACTACAGGCAAATATAGTTGTGTTCGACCGTAAGTATTAATACACCAAGCTCCTTACTGTTGTACTATCTGTAGCAGTTAGCATGTAGCAACAATCCTCCTGTAATACTAGAGGCAAATATAATTGTGTTCGACTGTATGTATTAATATACCAAGTTTCTTACTATTGTACTATCTGTAGCAGATAACAAGTAGCAACAATCCTACTGTAATACTACAGGCATATATTGTTGTGTTCGACTGTAAGTATTAATACACCAAGCTCCTTACTGTTGTACTATCTGTAGCAGATAACAAGTAGCAACAATCCTCCTGTAATACTAGAGGCAAAAAAAGTTGTGTTCGACTGTAACTATTAATACACACAGCTCCTTACTGTTTTACTCTCTGTTGCAGACAACAAGTAGCAACAATCCTCCTCTAATACTAGAAGCAAGTATAGTTGTGTTCGACTGTAAGTATTAATACACCAAGCTCCTTACTCTTGTACTGTGTGTAGCAGATAACAAGTAGCAACAATCCTCCTGTAATACTAGAAGCAAGTATAGTTGTGTTCGACTGTAAGTATTAATACACCAAGCTCCTTACTCTTGTACTGTGTGTAGCAGATAACAAGTAGCAACAATACTCCTGTAATACTAGAGGCAAATATAGTTGTGTTTGACTGTAAGTATTAATACACCAAGCTCCTTACTCTTGTACTCTCTGTAGCAGTTAACATGTAGCAACAATCCTCCTGTAATACTAGAGGCAAAATTAGTTGTGTTCGACTGTAAGTATTAATACACCAAGCTCCTTACTGTTGTACTATCTGTAGCAGATAACAAGTAGCAACAATCCTCCTGTAATACTAGAGGCAAATATAATTGTGTTCGACTGTAAGTATTAATACACCAAGCTCCTTACTGTTGTACTCTCTGTAGCAGTTAACATGTAGCAACAATCCTCCTGTAATACTAGAGGCAAAATTAGTTGTGTTCGACTGTAAGTATTAATACACCAAGCTCCTTACTGTTGTACTCTCTGTAGCAGATAACAAATAGCAACAATCCTTCTGTAATACTAGAGACAACTATGTTTGTGTTCGACTGTATATTTTAATTAACAGAGCTCATTACCTTTGTATTATTTGTAGCAGATAATCCGTAGGAATTTTCGTCCTGTAATATTAGAAGCTACTATAGTTGTGTTCGACTCTATGTATCAATAAACCAAGCTCTTTAGTATTCTAATATCTTTAGCAGAAAAATTGTAGAAAAAAATTTACTGTAATTCTAGAGGAAAATATAGTTGTTTTGACTGTATGTATTAATACACCAAGCTCCTTACTGTTGTGCTCTCTGTATCAGATGACATGTAGCAACAATCCCCCTGTAATACTAGAGGTAAATATATTTGTTTTCGACTGTAATTATTAATACACGAAGCTAATTACTCTTTTAATATTCGTAGCAGATTATATGTACGAAATATCCTCTTGTAATTCTAGAGCAAATATATTAGTTTTCGACTGTAATAATAACACAAAAAGATCCTTACTGTTAAAACATCTGTTGCAGGTAACAAGTAACAATAATCCTGCAGTAATACTAGAGGCATATGTAGTTGTGTTCGATTGTAAGTAATTATACAACAAGTTCCTTTCTATTTTATTATTTGTAGAAGATAAAATTAGCAACACTTATCCTCTAATACTAGAGTAATATATAGTAGATTTTAACTTAAGTATTATTAAACCAAGCTCCTTGATATTATATTACCTGTAGCAGGTATATTTGTGCAAAAATCAACTTGTAATACTAGAGGAAAGTATATTTGTGTTCGAATGTAAGTATTAATACACCATGTTCCTTATTCTATTACAATCTGTAGCAGGATACCTGTAGCACCAATCCACCTGTAATACTATTGGCAAATTGAGATATATTCAGCTGTAAATTATAATAAACCAAGTTCCATACTCTTGTACAATATTTAGCAGATATAGAGTAGCAATAATTCTCCTGTTATACTAAAGGCAAATATTATAATTTTCGTCTCTAAGTACTAATGCAACAAACTCCTTACTATTTTACTACCTGTATCAGATGACAAGTAGCAAAAATACCTCTGTAATACTAGAGGCAAATATAGTTTTCTTTCAACTGTAAGTATTAATACACCAAGATCCTTACTATTGAAATATCTTTTGCAAATAACATGAACGAAATATCCACATGTAATAATAGACACAAATATTATTGTGTACGACTGTAAGTATTAATAAACAAAATTCTAACAGTTTTACTATCTGTAGTTGATAATTTGTAGCATCTATCCCCTTGTAATAATGGAGTCAAATATAGTTGTGTTCGGCTGAAAGTATTAATACATCATTCTGCTAACTATTATACTATCTGTAGCAGGAAAAATTAGCAACAATAATTCTCTAATACTAGAATTAAATATAGTAGAATTTGACTATGACTAAAAATAAACCAAGCTTCTTAGTATTGTACTATCTCTAGCAGTTAACATGTAGCAAAAAACCTCCTGTAATACTAGAGGCAAATATAGTTGTGTTCGACTGTAAGTATTAATACACCCAGCTCCTTACTGTTGTACTATCTGTAGCAGATAACAAGTAGCAACAACCCTCCTGTAATACTAGAGGCAAATTTAGTTGTTTTCGACTGTAAGTATTAATAAACCAAGTTCCTTACATTTGTAATATATGTAGAAAACAACATGTAGCAAACAAACCTCCTGTAACACTAGAGGCAAATATAGTTCTGTTCGACTGTAAGTATTAATAAACCAAGCTCCTTACTGTTGTACTATCTGTAGCAGATAACAAAGAGCAACAATCCTCCTGTAATACTAGAGGCAAATATAGTTCTGTTCGACTGTAAGTATTAATACACAAAGCTCCTTTCTATTGTACTATCTGTAGCAAATAACAAGTAGCAACTATCCTACTGTAATTCTAGGGGCAAATATAGATCTGTACGACTGTAAGTATTAATACATGAAGCTCCTTTCTGTTGTACTATCTGTAGCAGATAACAAGTAGCAATAAACCTCCTGTAGTTCTAGAGGCAAATGTATTTGTGTTCGACTGTAAGTATTAATAAACCAAGCTCTTCTGTTGTACTATCTGTAGCAAATAACAAGTAGCAACAATCCTCCTGTAGTTCTAGAGACAAATGTATTTGTGTTCGACTGTAAGTATTAATACACCAAGCTCCTTACATTTGTAATCCCTGTAGCAAATAACATGTAGCAACAATCCTACTGTAATACTAGAGGCAAATATAGTTGTGTTCGACTGTAAGTATTAATACACCAAGCTCCTTACTGTTGTACTGTCTGTAGCAGATAACATATAGCAACAATCCTACTGTAATACTAGAGGCAAATATAGTTGTGTTCGACTGTAATTATTAATAAACGAAACTCCTTACAACTCTAATATTTGTAGCAGGTAACAAAGAGCAACAATTCTCCTGTAATAATAGAGGCAAATATATACGTATCCAACTGTAAGTATAACTACTCCAAGTTTCTTAGTGTTTTACTATCTGTAGTTGATAACATGTAGAAATAATCCTCCTGTAATACTACAGGCAAATATAGTTGTGTTCGCCTGTAAGTATTAATACAACAAGCTCCTTACTATTGTACTATCTGTAGCAGTTAAAATTTAGCCTTAATCCTCACGTAATACTAGAAGCAAAAATAGTTCCTTTTGACTCTAAGTATTAATACACCAAGTTCCTAAATGTTGTACAATCTGTAGCAAATTTCAAGTAACAAAACCTCTTCTCAAATACTAGAGGCAAATGTGGTTGTATTTGACTGTAAGTTCTAATACATGAAGATCCTTAATATCGTACAATCTGTAGCAGATTAAATTAGCAAAATTCTCCTGTAATTCTAGTGGCAAATATTTTTGCCTTTGACTGAAAGTATTAATAAAAAATATCCTTAGATTTGTACTATCTGTAGCAGATAACAATTAGAAAAAACCTACTGTAACACTTGAGGCAAAAATATTTGTTTTACAATAAATACTAATACACCAATCTCCTATCTCTTTTACTTTCTGTAGCAGATTAAAAGTGGCAACAATCACCCTGTAATACTTGTGGAAAATATAGATGCGTTTGACTGTATGTATAAATAAATCGATTCTTAGAGTTGTACAATCTGTAGCCGAAAACAAGTAGCAAAATTCCTTCTGTAATACCAGAGGAAATAGAGTTGTGTTTGACTGTAAGTACTAATATACCAAGCTCCCTACCATTGTACTATCTGTAGCACAATAATAGTAGGAAAAATTGTCTTGCAACAATAGAGGCAAACAATCTTCCTGTAATACTAGAGGAAAATACGGTTGCATTTGACTATATTTATTAATATAAATGTTCCTTAGGTTTGTAATATCTGTAGCAGAGTACATTTAGCAACAATCCTCCTGTAATGCTAGAGACAAATTAAGTTGTGTTTGACTGTGAGTACTAATACACAAATTTCCTTATTATTTTACTATCGGTTGCACACTAAAATTAGCAATATCCGACTGTAATACTAGTGGAAAATTTAGTTGTTTCGTCAATATATATTATTACTCCAGGCTCTTTAATATTGTAATGTCTGTAGCAGATAAAATGTAGCAAAAATCCTTCTGTAATAGAAGAAACAATCCTACTCTAATACCAGAGGCAAATATAGTTGTTTTCGACTGTTAGTATTAATAAACCATGCTCCTTAATATTGTAATAGCTGTAGCAGATAACATGTAGCAACAATCCTCCTTTAATAAAAGAGGCAAATATTTTTGATTCGCTTGTACGTATTAATAAACCATGCTCCTTACTGTTGCACTATCTGTAGCAGATATGATTTAGCAAAAAACCTCATGAAATACTAGAGACAAATAAAGTTGTGTTCGACTGTCGGTGCTAATACACCAAGCTACTTACTATTTTATTATTTGTAGCAGATAACAAATAGCAACAATCCTCCTGTAATACTAGAGGCACATATAATTTAGATCGACTGTAAATAATAATACAACAAGCTCCTTACTATTGTATTATCTGTAGCAGAAAACGAGTAGCAAAAACCTCCTGTAATACTAGAGGCAAATAAAGTTGATTTCAACTGTAATTATGAATATATCAAGCTCCTTATTGTTTTACTATATGTTAGAGGTAACAAGTAGCAACAGTCCTCCTGTAATACTAGTGGCAATTGTAGTTTTTTCGCCTTTAAGTGTTATTAAACCATGTTCCTTATTTTTGTATTATCTGCAGCATATAACATTTAGCATAATTCATTCTGTAATACTAGAAACAATTCTAGATGTATTCGCCTGTACGTATTATTAGACCATGCTCTCTACTGTTGTGCTATCTGTAGCAGATATCATATAGCAACAACCCTACTGTAATATTTGGGACAAATATAGATGTGTTCTACCGTAAGTATCAATAAACCAAGCTCCTTAATATTCTACTATCTGTAGCAGATAATATGTAGCAATATTCTTCCTATAATACTTGCGTCATTTGTAGTTGTATTCGCCTGTATGTATTAATACACCAAGCTCCTTACTATTGTACTATCTGTAGAAGATAACAATTAGCATATGTCCTCCTGTAATTCTAGAGGCAAATATAGTTGTTTTCGCCTGTAAGTATTAATAAACCAAGCTCCTTACTGTTGTATTATCTGTAGAAGATAACATGTAGCAAAAAACTCCTGTATTACTAGACGCAATTTTAGATGTATTCGCCTGTACGCATTAATAAAACTTGATCCTTACTGTTGTATTCTCTGTAGCAGATAATAAGTAGCAACAATCCTCCAGTAATCCTAGGGGCTATTATAGTTGTATTCGCCCGTAAGTATCAATATATCAAGCTTTTTACTGTTTTACTATCTGTAGCAGTTATCAACTAGCAACAATCCACCTGTGATCCTAGAAGCAATTCTGGTTGTAATCGCCTGTAAGTATTAATAAACTAAGCTCCTTTCACTTGTACAATCTGTAGCAGATAACAAGTAGCAACAATCCTACTGAAATACTAGAGGCAAATATAGTTGTGTTCGACTGTAAGTATTAATACACCAAGCTCCTTACTGTTGTACTATCTGTAGCAGATAACAAGTAGCAACAACCCAACTGTAATACTAGAGGCAAATATTGTTGTGTTCTACTGTAAGTATTCATTAACCAAACTCCTTACAATTGCACTATCTGTAGAAAGTAACATATAATAACATTCCTCCTGTAATCCTAGAGGCAAATATAGTTTTGTTCGCCTGTAAGTATTAATAAACAAAGCTCCTTACTCTTGTACTATCTGTAGCAGATAACATGTAGCAACAATCCTCCTGTAATACAAGAGGCAAATATTTTCGATTCGCCTGTACGTATTAATAAACCATGCTCCTTACTGTTGCACTCTCTGTAGAAGATAAGATTTAGCAAAAAAAAACCTGAAATACTAGAAGCAAATATAGTTGTGTTCGACTGTATGTATGTACACACCTAGTTCCTTATTGTCTTACAATCTGTAGCAGATAACAAGTAGCAACAATCCTCCTGTAATACTAGAGGCAAATATAATTTAGTTCGACTAAATATTAACACAACAAGCTCCTTACTATTGTACTATCTGTAGCCGATAACATGTAGCAAAAATCCTTCTGTAATTCTAGAAGCAATTGTAGATGTATTTGCCTGTACGTATTAATAGACCATTCCCTTTACTCTTGTGCTATCTGTAGCAGATATCTTCTAGGTTCAACCCTACTGTAATAATTGGGACAAATTTACTGTTGTACTGTCTGTAGCAGATAACAAGTAGCAACAATCCTCCGGTAATACTAGAGGCAAATATAGTTGTGTTCGACTGTAAGTATTAATATACCTGCTCCTTACTCTTGTACTATCTGCAGCAGGTAACATGTAGCAACAATCCTCCTGTAATACTAGAGGCAATTTTAGTTGTATTCGCCTGTATGTATTAATAAACCAAGCTCCTTAATATTGTATTTTCTGTAGCAGATAACATTTAGCAACAATCCTCCTGTATTACGTGAATCAATTGTAGATATTTTCGCCTGTACGTATTAATAAACCATGCTCCTTACTGTTGTACTTTCTGTAGCAGATAACATCTAGATACAACCCTGCTGTAATACTTGAGACAAATATAGATGTTTTGTACTGTAAGTATTATTAAACCAAGCTCCTTACTGTTTTAATATCTGTAGCAGATAATAAGTAGCAATAGTCCTCCAGTAATCCAAGGGGCTATTTTAATTGTATTCGCCTGTAAGTATTAATAAACCCAGCTCCTTACTTTTGTACTATCTGTAGCAGACAACAAGTAGCAACAATCCACCTGTAATACTAGAAGCAATTGTAGTTGTATTCGCCTGTAAGTATTAATAAACCAAGCTCTTTACTCTTGTACTCTCTGTAGCAGATAACAAATATCAACAACCCTTCTGTAATACTAGAGACAAATATTGTTGTTTTCTACTGTAAGTATTAATACACCAAGCTCTTTACCGTTGTGTTAACAGAACTGGCAGAGGATGATTTAATAGCAAGTCTAATTTAGGAACATATTCGTCGACCTCCTTTGCAGAAATAAAACATAATTTGGAAAATAGTTTTCGGCTTTCTTTTATAATTAAGTCATTTATATTGTGTGTCCAAAACAACTAACCACATTATACACGACAGACAACATTGTGATATGCATGTATATCATTGTGGCGGGAATGCACGCAAGTCATTTCTCTTCAAGCGGAGTTGCGTTGGCTCATATTTTTGCATGTATGTGTAAAGGCTAATATGCACCCTTTGCACTCCATGAAGGCACATGTAGAATTATAGGTACAGCTCCACGTATTCTTTAGTTAAACAGCTGATCACCAACAAGACACGACCGCTTTACTCTTTGGGAAAGAACCCCCGCGGTGCGTATCGAACAAGGGGCTGGGTAGTTCCCAGGCCGGCCTGGAGTTTTTGGAAAAGAAAAATAACTTTCCTAACTTTTGAGTTTGTTCTTTTTGACGACTCCTTATGCATCCCAACAGCAAACGCTTAAAGGAAATTTTGTACGAGGTGGTGCTGATAAGTCCTTAGTCCAACATACTTCCCAATGTTGTAGGACGAAATCGATATTGTTGTTGGAAAGAGGCATCTGTTCATGTGCCGAATTTCATGTGTTTTCTTGTTATATAGGCACTACTGTTTCTGTGCATGTGCACGACTGGTATCCAGTAGTGCACACGCACAGAACGAGACACACCTGGTCACGGCAACACAATGACAAGCTACACCGATAACCACCGGCGTACCATAGGAACGTATAGCTATCCTGTGTTCACCAGCAGTGACAGACGTACTACAACCCAAGTTGTACACAACGAACTCGCGTGTCGCACACCATATAGCACCGATACTACAACCAGCAACCTTCACTACAACAACCCAGAGTCTCTCCAAGCCACTTATATCTTACGCCACGTGCATTTTCACCGTGACATCTTCTAAAACGCACACATTCTATAAGGGAATTTGACAATATGATTACGAGAACTAAAATTTAGCTTGGTGAACACAACATCGAATATGCCATCCGCATAAGTGTATAACTGCAAGTAAGAATAGAGAACAGGAGTGTTGGCACCCACGTACTGTGATACGGCACAACTTCTCTCTCCCCACCCATACAGTGAGCCACGTGAAATCCGCATATAGCATTTGGAATTTTAAAAAATTTACAATATTAATGTTTTAATCATAACTAAGAACTTCATATTTCCAGTTTTAATGTAAACAATGGGATCCCACTGGACAAACAATTTGAATGTACCTTAACACTACTATTCCT
>Ga0131853_10009903_pt1 | contig 17446 bp, 17 predicted proteins | sample TergutLab28metaG_FD_92764 | JGI IMG/M metagenome (GOLD analysis project Ga0131853, IMG submission 92764) | Labiotermes labralis P1 segment gut microbial communities from Petit-Saut dam, French Guiana - Lab288 P1 (version 2) (version 2) | ecosystem: Host-associated > Arthropoda: Insects >... | reverse complement strand
TAAGACCTGATGTCCCGCAGCAAATTATAGGAGGGCGTGTTCTAATCCCACTACGCGCTATTACAGAAGCAATAGACGGAAGTGCTCACTGGGTTGGGGAAACACGTACCGCCGCTATCACACCCCCATATGAAATGATTGAAAGAGTACACCTAAATGCAATCACCGGTGGTCCACAAACCCGCCCCCCAGCCCTGACTGCCCCTAGGATAATAACATCTAATTTCCCGGCTGGACGAGTTGGGGACGCTTACAGCCAAACCCTTCAAGCAACCGGGACAACACCGATAACATGGCATATTCATAACGGTAGTTTGCCGGTCGGGCTAAATTTGGACACAAACACAGGTACTATCTCCGGCACACCAAGTGCTGTCGGAAGCTTCAACTTTACAATACGCGCATCAAGCGTTGCCGGTAGTTACACAAGGATTTTTACAATTACAATCGAAGCCCAGCCGCATTTCACAATTACCTTTGACGCAAATGGCGGCACAGGCGTAATGCAGGCACAGATCTTTGACCCTGGAGTATCACAGGGTTTACGCGCTAACACCTTCGTCCGTACAGGATATACCTTTATGGGATGGAGAACGACCCGCACCGGCACAACAGTCCAGTATACGGACGCACAAAGCATAGTAGCTACGGCAGATCGTACCCTGTATGCCGCATGGTCAGCCGGATATACAATAACCTTCAACGCAAACGGCGGAACAGGCTCAATGCCACCGCAAATCTTCACACGTGATGTAGCGCAAAACCTGCGTACCAATTCCTTTACCAGATCAGGTTATTCCTTCGCCGGCTGGAGCACGACTCCAACGGGAACGGTACAGTTTACCGATGCTCAAAGAATAACAAATAATGTAAGCCGCACATTTTACGCCATTTGGACACGTGGATATACAGTAACTTTCAATGCCAATGGTGGAACAGGAACAATGGCACCGCAAGTATTCCAGCGCGATGTAGCACAAAGTATACGGGCAAACACATTCACCAGAACCGGTTATTCATTTGTAGGTTGGAGAACGACCCCAACAGGTACAACAGCGGAGTTCACCAATTCACAAACCATAACAAACCATGTAAACCGCACGTTCTATGCGGTATGGTCACCCGGATACACCATAACCTTTAACGCCAATGGTGGAACAGGAACAATGGCACCACAAGTCTTCCAGCGCAATGTAGCACAAAACTTACGTGCCAATGCATTTACAAGAACAGGCTATAACTTCGCAGGTTGGAGTACGACCCCAACAGGGGCAAGGGTTTATAATAATTCCCAAAGTATTACAAACCATACAAGCCGTAATCTATACGCAATTTGGAGATCCGTTAATCTCCCGACAATAACCACAACATCTTTACCGGGAGGAACAGTAGGAACAGCCTATCCCAGTACAACACTGGCAGCTTCAGGAGCAACTCCAATAACCTGGAGTCAAGTAGGCAACTGGCCCCCGGGGTTAACGTTTGCAGCTAATGGTGCAATAACAGGTACACCAACACAGGCTGGAACTTTTACTTTTATAATCTGGGCAAGCAATAACCATGGGCATGATTCCAGGGAGTTTACGATTACGATTGCGCAAGGTGCAGTGGTGGCACCAACTATTACAACACCTGCCCGACAAACGAATGCAATATCAGGGCAACATTATAGCAATACACCAATACTTGCCACTGGTACAGCTCCAATAACATGGAGTGCAACAGGTCTTCCAGCTGGGATAACGATTGATCCATCAACCGGAATAATCTCTGGCACATCAACTTCAGTCGGAGTACATCACTTCATAGTAACGGCAACGAATGCGGCAGGAAGTGATAGTAGGAGTGGTTTTTCACTTACTGTAAGTGCAGGATCTATCCCGCATATAACTGGTTCTAATGTTCATCCAGCATTAGTAAATGTACCCGTCTCTTTTACGTGGACTGCCACTGGCACGCCACCAATAATAACTTGGAGTTATTCAGGTACTCTGCCTACTGGGATGAACTTTGCTAATGGAGTGCTTTCTGGGACACCTACTGCAACTGGTACTTTTACCTTTACAATAATAGCCACAAACACAGTAGGGCCTAACTCAATGACAGTTACAATCACTGTATCCTGACTTTCCGTCTGTACCATTTGACGGTTAGCTAAAAACGTGACAAAAACCGCGAGAAAAGTATGGCATCATACTTTTCTCGCGGTTTTTTTGTTGCTGTTTATTTATTGCATCTACACTTAACCATGATAGAATACTGAACAAATAAAACTATACTTAGGAGGAATACCATGTTCAACTTATCAAGCATCACGCAACTTTCAAAAGGCAAAACCCGCCTATTCAGCCCTGAGAACGTCTATGGCGAAAAAGGCAAAGGCGGCATGGCTGAGGTGTCCGCTACACCTCAACCTGAGGTTGCAAAAATCGGTCAGCACTGGATCGAATCTTATCAATGCGCTCGTGACCTTGGACAGAAATGGAAAGTCCGCCCCTTTACCAGGCTACCGGCTAAGTCCGTTACAACTCTCATGGATACCGAGTGCTCCGGTAGGATTACCCATATCTGGATTACAACCCAGCCTGAGCGTTACCGCGACCTCATTGTTAGAATGTACTGGGATAATGAAACCGAGCCCAGCGTAGAATGCCCTCTTGGCGACTTCTTCTGCTGCGCGTTTAACAAACCGCTCAAAATCACTTCCATTCCTATAAACGTTAATCCATCCGGGGGCTTAAACTGCTACTTCCCAATGCCATTTAGAAAATCCGCAAGAATAACAATAGAAAACCGCGCTCCCATTGAAGTAGACAGCATCTACTACGCAATCAGCGTAGAAGAAGGCGAAGTCAGCCCCGACGAGGCGTATTTCCACGCAAAATTCCGCCGCGAAAACCCACTGACATACATGGAGGACTTCCTTATAATCGACGGAATCAAAGGCAAAGGTCACTATGTAGGCACTCAAATGTCATGGCAGCAAAACAGTAATGGCTGGTGGGGCGAAGGTGAATTCAAAGCCTTTATCGACGGTGATACCGAGTTTCCAACGTACTGCACCACCGGCACAGAAGACTACTTCGGCGGAGCCTGGTGCTTCTATGATAATTTTTCTGCTCCATTTTTGGGCTATCAAGATCTGATGACTCAGGGCCTCATAGGTCAAAAACGCGAAACAAACGTAATAGGCAACCGCCATAGCATGTATCGTTTTCATATAATGGATCCAATCCGCTTTGAGTCGGATTTTAAGGCGACAATGCAAGCAATAGGCTGGAGAAGTGAGCATCGGTATCTTCCGCTTTGTGATGACATTTCATCCGTTGCGTATTGGTATCAGGCTGAACCTCATGCAACGTTTGAAAAGCTTGGTTCGCGAGATGATTTAGAAGTTATCTAAACCAAATCTCCCCCTGTCAACTTAAAAGCGTTGAGCAAAGCGAAACAGCAATCCAGAAACCATGCAATGGTTGGATTGCTTCGTCGCTTCGCTCCTCGCAATGACGTATTTAACGCGTGCCTTCCGCAAGTCGGAGGATACGCGTTTTTTTATTGGGTTGACAAATAATATCTGCCCTGATATATTGTGCATATGCAATAAGTACATTGCAGTGCAAAGGAGCCGCTATGGATATAATAATAAGCAACAGTACCAGCAAGCCTATCTATGAGCAAATAACCTCTCAAATCAAAGCAATGATAATGACAGGTGAGCTATCCCCAGGCGCGCCGCTCCCCTCTATGCGCGGGCTTGCTAAGTCTATTCACGTGAGTGTAATCACCGTGCAAAAGGCTTATGAAGATTTGCAGCGGGATGGATTTATTGACACTACTGTCGGACGCGGCAGCTTTGTGTCGGCTGGAAACAAGGATTTTATTCAAGAGGAGCAGCAACGCCAAGTCGAGGCTCATCTGATTAAAGCCGCGGAAATAGGTCGCGAAAGCGGCATTACCGTTGACAAGCTCATTGAGCTAATAAAACTTTTCTATGAAGGAGATGATTAGCATGAATGCAATTGAAATTAATGGTTTTACGAAAACATTCAAAAAATCCGAGTTCAAATTAAACAATATATCCCTGAATGTACCAACCGGAGCGATAACAGGCTTTGTTGGCGAAAATGGATCCGGTAAGACCACAACCATTGGCTGTATTCTTAACACCCTCACCAAGGACAGTGGTTCAATTAAAGTCCTCGGCGAGGAAATGACCGACGATAGCACAGCTATTCGTGATGATATTGGTGTGGTCTATGATACCAACGCCTTTCCCACACATTTAACACCGGCAAAAATTTCTTCTGCTATGCGGCATATTTTCTCAAAATGGGACAATACATTGTTCAAAGACCATCTGAAAAAATTCAAACTTCCCGAGAAGCAGAGGATTAAAGAGTTTTCAAGAGGCATGATGATGAAACTAGGTATCGCCGTGGCAATATCTCACCGCCCCAAGCTACTGATCTTGGACGAAGCTACAAGTGGATTAGACCCAATTGTACGTGATGATATTTTGGATGTGTTTATGGACTTTGTTCAAGACGAAAGCAACTCCATTTTTCTTTCATCGCATATAACCAGCGACCTTGAAAAAGTAGCGGATTATATAGCCTTTATCCATGATGGCAATATTATTTTCAATGAATCAAAGGATAAGCTACTTTACAATTATGGTGTCATGCGGTGCAAAGCGGCACAGTTTACACAGGTTGACAAAAAGGACATTCTTGCATTCAGAAAACATGATTATCAGATTGATGTGCTTGTTTCTGATAAGCAAGCCGCCGCAAAAAAATACACAGACATTGTTATGGATAGTATATCAATTGAAGAAATTATGCTGATGCATGTGAAAGGAGAGAAATATTCATGAACAGAAGAAACCCATTATTAGGACTGCTGATCTTTTCATTCCACTCTGCAAGTGTAAGTTTGGCACTCGTCCTACTGCTATCTTTAATTAAGGGAATTGTAGCAATAGGGCTCTTAGAGCATTTCTTTATTATGTCTAGTTTTCATTATTTAGCGGCAGGTGCTGCACCTTATGTTATGTTAATGAAGAGTGAAGGTACGGCAAAATGGGAGCAATATCAGCTTGCCATGCCTGTAAAAAGAAAGAATCTCGCTACAATTCTATACCTTAATGTATTAGCGGCATCATTGCTGGTGATTCCGATTATCGGAGTAGTTTGGGGTGTTGGTTTTCTCTTTAATCAAGCCGCAATGCATGAGATAATACAGACTGGACTAATAAATATTACATTCTCACTCAGCTTTATACTGCTTATGACAGCGTTGCTTTATCCCCTTGCCAGTACAAAGTTAGGGCAATTTAGTGAGCAAGGGCTATTCTTTATCGGTATGGTTTTTTCAGGTGCTATTCTTGGCGCATTAGCTGGAATTGGTAATGCGTTGGGCTATTCATGGGGTGTTATATCATTGTTTGTTATCATCATATCTGTGATTGCTTTTATTGTTTCGCTGTGTATCACTAGAAAACAGTATGCCAAGATAGATTTTTAGTTTAATAAGGTACGAAATTGATATTTTTGACCTCATGTTCATATAGTGAACAGAGGTGATTTTATGGATAAACTTAGCCCCGCTGTACTCGATACATTTGGCCTTTCAAACAGAGGTATAAAAAAAGAAAAGGGCCACTACCTATGTAACTCGGTGGCTGGCCCTGTGAAAGTACATATTTCAAATCATGCCCCGGAAGCTATCCGGCTACAGCATTCCATTAAGGAGCATTTGGCTGAGTCATTCCCACACACAGACCGATTTCGCTTAACTGGTGACGGGTCAGCTTATATTATGATTGGTAGGGAGATTTATGTTGCATCATTTCACCCTAACCCTCAGCGGGAAACGGATTTGGAAAACGAAGCAGATGTGCTTGGAGCTATTTCTGCTTTAGCCAAGTTACATACAGCTTCCGCAAGAATGCCGCTTAGCTTGCCTAAGTCCCCTTCCCTTACAGAAATATATAATCGGAAATTAAGCGACCTTGCCCAAGCAAGCAAGCAAGCCCGGCGAGGCTCTCGCATGTCCGACTTTGATGTTGCATTTATTAAACATGCCCCGCGGGCAACCAATACAATAAAAGAAGCTCTGGGTCATCTGGAAAAAACCAGCTACCTACGGCTATACCAGCAATCAATTGAGCATGGGAGTCTCTGTCATAATGCATTAAAGGAAGAAAACCTGCCCATTATTGGGGGCACGACTTTTATAATCAATTTCTCATATGCAGCGTCTGACTTGCAGCTTAGCGACCTAGCCGCATTTATCCGCCGGTATGCGCAGCGTAGTATCAGGAGTATACCTGTTAGCCGAATTCTTTCAATTTACGATAACATATGCCCGTTGTCATCCGGTGCCAGGGATGTTATTTACCCACAGTTGATTTTCCCATGGTCATTTACAAAGCTCGCATCGCAGTACTATAGCAAGAAGCGGAACTGGACACCGAATGGGCTTATAAACAGTATGGAAAATGTACTTGCGGAATGGGATGGATATGAGGAGTATATAAAAGAGATCCTGTAAGCCTATTCCGGTTTTACTGCCTTAGTTGCCCAGAACGTGGGTATCCCTGCGGCGGCGGTTGCGAATTTTTCTTCCGGGTCATAATTATAGTCCTCGTATGCTCCAACAATAATAAATCCCGCTTTCAATTGCCCGCCGATTTGCTCATCGAAGGTGTGACTAAACTGCACGCTGTCATTTTCTTCGATTTGCTTCATTTGCGCCGGATTTTTTAGCGGATTATATGGCAGCGTATTTGTCACAACCAGCAGTTTGCCCTCTTCGTCATCTTCGAACAGATAATTTATACCGTTATCCATGCCAGACAAAAGGGTACCCCCAGGTCTGAGAATACGATAGCACTCCCGCCACACATGGTAGACATCTTCGATATAGCAGTTGGAAACAGGGTGAAAAATTAAATCAAACGAACTATCCTCGAAGGGGAAGGGCTGTGTCATATCTGCTTTGATGATTTCTATATCATAGCCTTCACGAGCTGATACCATTTTCTCGCTTTGTAGTTGCCGGTCGGATAAGTCCATAACCGTACACCTCGCACCCAAAATCGAGAATACCGGCATCTGCTGACCGCCGCCACTTGCTAACCCTAGGATTTTCGTACCCACAAATGGCAAAAACCAGCCCTTGGGCACAGGTCTTGTAGGTGATAAAAATACATCCCATTTGCCACGCCGGACATCTGTGCATTCCGCTTCTGATATCGGTATGCCCCATATCCAGCCATCTTCCACCCAGCGGTCAATGGCATTTGCATTAAACATGGTGTAGTTATCCATAACTTCCCTCCTCTTTTTATTCATGATAACATACATGAAAAAAGTGGAGGGTTTACATGAATGAAAATTTAACGCATACCCTAACCAAAATGCTGGATACAAACATAACCCATGTTGACTATGAAACCGAGCAACTGCAAGGCGGAACAGTTGGCAATGTAACACTGATAAAAGGAATGGCTTATTCATCGGCTGGTAAGGAACTACCCTTCAAGGTGGTTTTAAAAATAACAAAAAAATGGGAGCGCTATAATGACCCTGACTCATGGCGCAGAGAATATGATCTTTATGCATCATGCCTTGGAGAATTTTTCACGGATGAGCTGAACTGGCCCACATGCTACCATATGGAAATAACCGATAATGAAACCCGGCTCTGGCTTGAATATATTGATGGCATTTCCGGGCAGGATTTGACCGGCGAAATGTATGAACGCGCCTCATATGAGCTGGGACGATTCCAGGGCAAGCTTTACGCCGATACGCCCCCCGAGCTTAAAACCATAACAAACCTCAGCGAACCCGAGGCAATGGAAAAATTCTATCGGCATTATAAATCCTGGGATATTGTATACGATTATGTGCACTCAGATGCTAGTGAAATCCCAAAACATCTATGCGAAATGATTATATCCGCCGACGAAAACGCTGATGATGTTTTCCGCAATGTCAATAACTTGCCGGTTGTGCTATGCCACAGGGATTTTTGGATAACGAATATTTTCTACAATTCCGGTCACATTGCGCTTATTGATTGGGATACCACAGGATGGGGGTACCTAGGCGAGGATATAACAAGCCTGATTGCAGACGAAGCAGATATCGATAATATGATAGAGAACTATCACAGATGCGTATCCGCGTACCGGCGAGGGTTTTCTGAATATGTAGATATTTCTCATATCGACAATTTATATATCAAAGAAAGGATTGTACTTCATTTTGGATATAGGCTGGTAGAATGGTATCTTCATGCCAAAACACCAAAGGAAAAACAGTTTCACGTAGCAACTCTTCAAAAAATTTACGAAATATAATTTTTTGACAAAATTAGGGGTATATTATTTCCTGCCGATGTAATATACTTACCACATAATGGCTCGCGCCCGCGTAGCTTTGTACCGCAACGCACTAAATACACAGGTCTTGGTGCGTTGAATATAGCCATATAATAGGAGGGTTTTATGAAACAAAAATCAGGTTTTTTAGCGTTTTTGCTTAGTGCGATAATTCTTTGGGTACTATCACAGTTTAATATTCCTTTTATCGACATCACTGTCAGCGGTAGAACATGGCTTACCATACTTATCGTAGCGATAGTGCTGGGTATTATCAACTTCCTGCTGGTCGCCATATTAAAGCGATTTTTCAAAAAAGGAAGCTCCCTTTTCATTTTGGTTGCGACACTGGTTGTTGATGCAGTAGCACTTTGGCTGACTTCAGTGCTGGTCAGCAATTTTGATGTTGGCAACTGGTTAAGCGCAATCCTAACCGCAGCAATTCTGGCGGTAGTATGTACTGCTGCTGGATTGGTTAAAGATTAATAATTAAATTAAATAAGCTACGTGGGCGCAATAAAAAAGGGTGCATATTTGCACCCTTTTGCATATAAAAAAACCGCTGCCCACCAAATTCTGGTTTGCAACGGCTTTTCATTACGAATACATTTGTTATACCGACCTGGTTACCTTCTTTGACCTAAGGCAACGGGTACATACCTTTGCTGGGCGTTTATTGCCATTTGTCTCTACGATTTGAACCCTTTTTACATTAGGCCGCCACATGCGGTTTGCGCGGCGGGAGACTTGGCTACGGGTTATGCTAATACGATGACCCGTTTGGATACCTTTATCACATACTTCACATCTTGCCATGGTAAGTAAACCTCCAATTATAGATACACCGTTCGCGGAGCATCGTTCTTTATTTACGTTTATTTTTCGCAGATTGGATTCTACCAGAAGAATATACACTTGACAAGGATTAAATTATTGATAGAGTCTTGGTAAAGGAGGTTACATAATGTTTTGTACTGTGTGCGGAAATACAATTTATCAGGATGAAACCTTTTGCGGCAAATGCGGTAAAGCCATAAAGCCTAGGGGCAGCAGCCCGCCTCCCCCGAGAGAGCATGGAAGATATGAATACCCTCCTGCAGGGTTGCCTCCTGCAGGGTTGCCTCCTGCAAGATATCCGGAGCATGATCTTCCTCCCCCACGTCCTACTGCTCCTCGCCCTGCCCCTCATCCTACTCATCCTGTCCCACATCATACACACCCTGCGCCTCATCCCACCCGCCCTGCTCCTCATCCTCCGCAAACCAGATACCATGAATATAACCCTTCCCCTCCCCCAAACAGCGGGTTAAAAAAAGCGTCTATAATCGCGATATGCGTGGCGTTATTTGCACTTGGGGTTAGCGTAGGCGGTCTTTTTGTTATGCAAAGGAGCCAAGGGGATGCAGAACAGCCTTCGCCTCCTCCACTTGAAGAAGAGGCTACCGCAACTCCCGCACCTGAACAAACCCCGGATCCTGAACCTACCCATGAGCCTGCTGAGGGAGAAGAATATCCTAACGAACAGGAAGCCCCTCCATATGAAGATATAACGCCCCCAAATAATTCTCGATCTGCCCGTTTCCCATTCCCCGGTACCATGACCCGTTACGGCGACTCTGAGATAGCGGATGTGGTATTCTTGCAAAACACCCTTAACAATATCCGTAGACATTACAGGTCTATCCGGGTAATAGAAACGGCTGGGGGTACCTTTGGGGCATCAACCTTTGGGGCAGTTGTGGATTTTCAGTTGCGGGTGGGGCTGCCTCCTACTGGGGTAGTCAACGCGGATACTTGGTATGCTCTTGTAGAAGTATTTGAAAATCCTCCCTCCGAGCCTGATCCTCCTTTTGCACCTGAGACCCAGGAATGGTACCTGACATTGGTAAACCTGCACTTACGGACAGAGCCGTCGACAGCCGGGGAATCAATGGAGGTAATGCCTCAGTGGAGCCGAGTTTGGGTTGCGTATTATATCGCCAATGATAGCTGGTTCTTTGTGCAAACAGAAGAGGGTTACACTGGATATATGAAGGCGGAATTCTTGATTATGGATGGTATTTTGCCGTAAAATGCAAACGGTCTCCCCCACCTCTTGGGGTATTGCAACTTACATGATTTTGGAAGTGATACTAATGATGAAACGCAAGTGGATTGTATTTACTCTGGCTCTGATTCTTGTGATCTTGGGGCTTGGCACCGTCTGGGCGCAGACGCAGGATATTTCTATATTGCTTAAGCCGTCACTTGAAATGGATCAAGTCTATGAGTTTAGGGATGGCATTGCTGCCGTTAAAGTCTTTGACGAAGACTATGCCTTTCGACTTGGGTTTGTCGATCGCGACGGTCAGTTTGTTATTCCATTTAGAGCATATGAAATCGACCCGCTGTGGCAAACGCCGCAGTTTTCTTATGGCCTGGTGCCTCTCCCAATTGCTACGGGAGGGGTAGTCGGCTTTTTTGATTTGGCTGGGGAAGCGATTACTCCATTTATGTACGAAGAAGCACGAGGCTTTTCGGAAGGGCTTGCAGCCGTAAGCTATGACGGTCAATGGGGCTTTATCGACATATATGGCGATGTACAAATTGATTTCAGATATGACAGAGCCGGGGATTTTTCCGAGGGGGTTGCTCCGGTAATGCTAAACGGTCGCTGGGGCTTTGTGGATACAGCCGGTGAGCTTGCTATTCCCTTTGTATTGGAGGATTACCCTGATGATGATTTTATTCATCCCGGCTTCTTTGAGGGGCTTGCTCCTGTTATTGTAAGCGGTGATAACGGGATTAGATGGGGATATCTTAATCGCATGGGTAATCGGATTTATACCTATTTATATACATCATCCAATGCATTTGCAGATGGCTTGGCTCTTGTAACCCGCATTGACGCAGCCGGTAATGAGGTCTTTGGCTATATTAATCAAACCGGCGAAGAGATTGTCCCTCCTGTATATGACATGGGACGTTGTTTTTCGGAAGGGCTTGCCGCCGTCATGTTTAATGACAGGTGGGGATTTGTCGATACCTATGGTCGGGTACAGGTGCCTGTGAGATATGACTACGCTCGTTCGTTTAAAAGTGGTTTTGCGGCAGTGCAAAACGAAGGATTCTGGGGCTTTATCGATAGATGGGGCAACGAAATTGTGCCCTCTGTTTACGATGAGGTGGGGGATTTTGCATATGGTCTTGCCCCGATTAGGCTGGGTGAAGGAGAAGAAGCCCGATGGGGTTATGTAAATACTCGCGGAGATGTGGTTATTCAGGTTGAGTATCTGGATGCCACGGTTTTTTCTGAGGGGCTGGCATGGGTCAGAAACGCTGACGGCTGGGGCATACTTGAGGTTTTACAAGGAGAGCTGAGCTATGCCGCTGAGGGAATCCGGTATATGTATGCGCCGGTGGCGGACCATCTAAGATTTATACCGCAGCCACACACACTTATAGCGATTGACTGCCCGCAAAGCACAAGTGAGGCACTGCGTGATATGATTATTGGATTGACAATCGAACAACGATCTTCCGGCTATGCACTTAACACAATTACATTGTCAATCGAAAATAAAATTCGCAGGGGCACCTCGCAATATCTCCCTGAGGACGGGATTTTATCAGTTGAGTTAATAGAAAACGCCGCATATACAGCGCAAAACCTATGGCAAACAGCCCTTGCCATAACCAATAGCGAGAATTTTAGCCTGCTGCGGCAATTGGAAATTGGTGTTAATTTCATTGCAACCGATGATGATATTGCGATTACTTTCCCAGATGATGTATCTGAAATTGGATTTGATTATCTTACCGTAGAGACGGAGTTTGCGTCGGTAACGGTCAGACGCGATGATATTATCCCTGGAGCTGTAATAAATCTTGAGCGAGGTGCGCCAGTACGGCTACCTGAGCCTGTTTTTATGGGTGTTGTTGTTCAGGACTTTCTTGCAAATCCGGTTGACTACCTGCTTGAATACTGGGCAGTTATGGCGATTATTTTTCTTGTAATTGTGTGGGGAACTCTCGCAAGCTTTGGACATAGACTCAGGCTATGGGTTGTGCCTACATTTATGGCTATTTTTATTTTGGGGAACCTATGGACACTTCACGAACGTTCTGAGGAATACGAAGAACCCCCCGCTATAGACGAAGGGTATATTGATTCTGTAATTATAACCATGTCCCCTGGGGTGAGGGCTGTTGTTTCGTTTCCGCTAAACGGGGTCAACCATCAAGGATTGATGATTATATGCGAGCGGGGTGTGCCACAGATGAGTAAATATAATCCGGTAACCGGCAATATTGATGCAAGGATTATAACCGGCGGCACATATTCCTTCGCTCGTATGGAATATAGCTTCGCAGATATTGACGACACTGACCCCATAGTAAGGGAAGCCGTTTTATCCCTTTCATCTATGGGGATAATGACCGGCGATGGGGATTATTTTCATCCTGATAGCACCATAACCCGAGGTGACCTTGCCGCTGCACTGGTTGCGATTCTTGACCTAGGGACAGAAACCACGAATGCCTTCCCCGACAATAGCCCTGAAGATTTACATTATCGTGCAATTACGACTGTTGCATACCATGGCTTGATTAACGGCTTCGGGGACGGCAATTTTAGAGGAAATTGGGCTATCCCCAAAAGCGACCTTATAGTCGTGCTTGCACGCGCGCTTACAGAGCATATGGGTTATTGGTCTCCTGAGGATGCAAGTGCGGCACTAGCCCGCTATCAAGACTGGGACAGGATAGACCCGCGGGCACAAGACAGTGTAGCCCTGGTCACACTGGCGGGAATCCTAGCCGAGCGTGAAGACGGCAGATTTGCCTCAGAGAGCGTAATGTCACGCGGGGACGCGGCTGTGCTGATTTATCGGCTACTTGAACGAGTTTGGTAAATTGCTTGAGGACAATATAGAACTTGATAACACTGTTTATGATGAAATATGGATTATAGGTGACAAAGAAATTCCGCCAACGCCATGGGAACCAAACATAACAGTTCGATACAGGTTTAATATTAACACAGCTACAGCGATTGATTTTATGGCAATAAACGATGTCACTTTAGAAATAGGAGAAAGACTTGTAATAGCAAGGGAGAGACAAAACGGATTCAATTCCGTTGATGAGTTTTGGAATCTCATATATTCTTATGTAGATGGGAGAGAAAATTTATGAGTTCACAAAAAAAATTGTCAATTTCAGATTTTCATGTAGATGTGCCACAGGAATATAACAATTTTGTATTGAAAGCGCACGAATTTTTGACCAAAAATGGCTATAAATCAAAATTCCAGTTAAAGAAACACGGCTTATCTGCGCAATATAATTCACCAAATACAAAGTGGAATGCACTTCAATTTGTCATTCGGGATAATGAGTTGCACATGTACTTATATAATATATTTTTATATGAATTTAATGGCTTTTTAGAAAATTTGCCGTTTGTCATTATATGAATATGATGAATATAGAAATTGCACAGATTCTTACAGCCCCGTGTGTGAAGGGCCTAGACTTAATTATAAAATCAATGACACGCAATATCGCAAATGCGTAGTTGGACGAAGATTTTTTACAGTAGATGAATAAATCGTCACTGGGATTTTGTCTGTTTTACAAAAATTAGCGTAGGGGTCGCAGTATAAGCATTCAAACACTCGCACAGCCTTTAATATTTGATTCATATAGTCGCGATATGATTGTGAAGAAAATTCATACAACGAAAGTAAAAAAATCATGAAAGGGCTGAACTGCTATGGAAATAAAAGATGTTCTAAGAAACAACCTTAAAGGCGAAGCATTAACAAACGCATTGGGTTTTGTTGATTATTTAACCACAAAAGGTTTGACTCCGAATATGGAGTGGGATAAAGGTTGTCGTTTTGTTAGAAACGAAAAATCACCCTGTTTAATTGTGTTTAATATGCAAAGCAACGGAGAATGGTTTATTTGTGATGTGCCTGTTGTTACCGAACCTGAGTGGAACTCATTAAGCAATAATTTGAAGGATTTTATCATTGCAAACATTAAAACATGTAGTGTCCACCAAGGCAAGCTCTGCGGCTGCGGCAACGAGCCGGGCACAAACAAAAACATTTTCGGCAAATATTACAGCAATGTGTGTACATCGGAAATTCAATTTCACAACCCCACACTTGATGTTTTGGGCAAATTAAAAGAAATTGTCGAATGGTGGATCGTAAAATTTCACGCTGACACGCAATAATTGTAATGTGCAATTGCATAGAAATTTATATTCCGGACGGAGGCATAAATATGGTGGTCAAAAATGTAACAGAGGATTTAATACGTGAAGCTATGGAATTTCTTTCGCCATACGAGCAAGCAACAGCCAATAACATACACGAATTTGCAAAATCCATTGGCTTAAAAATTGAAATGCGGCGAAACCTTCAAAAAGCAGGCAGGGGTTATTATTTGGAGTATTCTGCCAAAAAGCCTAAGCGTAAATTATTCTACATTCATACACATGAACAATACAAAACCGGCGAGATTATTTTGAAGGTTAAGGCTAATTTATTTAACATTGACGAGTATAGACAAAGCGTAGAAAAAAGCCCTTTGGCAATTAAAAAATCCATCAAAGGCACGGGCAATTGTACAAAATGCAGATCCACATGCTTTGCAGCTAATCTAAAATACACATTGGACGGGGTAAATTATGACCCTTGCTATGGTCAAGGTCATTATTTTCAAAACCTTAATTCTTCGGAGTGGAAAATATTAAAGGAGCTTATTGAAAACGAGTACAATGTAATCACGACAGAATAAGTTCTTTCTGCTAAAGCAGCAGCTTATCACGAATCCCATGAAAATCGTTTTAAGATATCTGCTTCGTGAAACTCTCTCGCCGTCACAATCAGGCATTTTTTCGATAACTTTCGATAAAAACACTATATCAAAGTCACCGCAAAAATAGGGGTAATAACGTCGAAGTAAATACAATAGCACGATACCCAATTATCCAACGTCTTTTTATTACTGGATAAACGCAGACATGCTATACTTGTTGTGAGGAGTTGCAAACAAAATTTATATTTTCGGAGGTACACAGTATGGCAAAAATACTACCCCAGATACCGTAATTATCTGGAATGCTAACCCTGTCGGTAGGTACCGTGATTTTTTATATCAAGCAATGGGCAAGGAGTTTATTGATAGTAAAGGCGATTTCCAAAAATGGCTTTTACCGCATTACGGAAAAACACTTGAAGAACTGGTAAACGACATTCAAAATAATTATGAAGCCGAAAATTTGACAGAATTGTTAACAGAACGACGTTTTGACATTGTATCTAAAGATGACAAAGCGTTTATTATAGCTTTTGATAAAGCAATAAACGAGTTGGGGTATGATTGTGAAAATACTATTGGCAGCGGGTATAGCTGGAGTCCACTTATGATAATTTACGGAAAGACAGGCACGAAGAGCCGACCTTGCATAGCTAGAATTTATATACACAATGATAGTGTCAGCTTACGACTTTTTTTCACCGATATCAACAAGCGCCGTGCCTATATTGAAAATGCACCCGAACATATAAAAACAATATTTTATGGCGGACATGACTGTCCTTGTCGCCCCGATTGTCCGCACAAGGGGCAAAAAGTCTACACCATTGATGATAAAAATTATCAAAAATGTTGTCATGCTGATTTTAGAATTGCGGCACCAAAAACAGATAAATTATCTGACTACATGGGTCTGTTGTCCGCGTTCTATCCTGTAAAAAAAGTCAAACTGGCAAAATAAGCATCTTTTAGAAGTCGGAACCCAAACACGAAACTAGACAATCGTGTTTAGGTTTCTAGTTTCGTGTTCAAGTGCATACAAAGGGTGCAGGCGATAATAAAATATTTTTGTAAGATACAATTATATATTACAGATTATTGTGATATTCATATTTTCACAACGCATAAAGCCCAATAAATCAGCGTTTTTAAGTCGTCTATGATTGTATTAAAGTCAACGTCAATACGGGGGTTTGGATGGTGGGGTTGATACAATCACACGATTTCCAATGTCCTTTTTATTTTTGAATGCACAATGCACGTAGATATGCTATAGTCTGGTTAGAGGTAACGGAGAAAATTTATATTTTCGGGGGGTATTTATGAATATTGAAGTAGTAGCTGTGCAACGCGACGAAAAAGAAATACTGCGCAACCTTATGGAAAAATATGATTACGAACTGTCACAATATGGCGGCGATGACGTAAACAAGCTTGGACTTTATGGATTTGATTATCTTGATAATTATTGGCAAGAGGGTGCAAAACGCTGGGCATTTTTTATCAAGGCAAACGGAAATTTAGCGGGTTTCGCTATGATTATTAGCGATTATTTCTATTTGGACGACAAACAAACAGACTATGTCATGTCTGATTTTTTTGTCATGTATAAATATAGAAATGTAGGCGTGGGAAAATTCGCCGCAAATTATTTGTTTGATATGTTTAAGGGCATATGGCAACTTAATACGATTGACAAGAATACAAGTTCAATAACGTTTTGGAAAAAGGTCGTAGGCGATTGCACACACGGTAACTATGAAATCTTGCCTAACATAAAATTGGGTGCCGGGCATAATGTATTCCTATTTACAACGGCTAATCGTTGAATAGATAATAAGTATTTTTTTCAGAAACCAGAACCTAAACACGAAACTCGTACAATCGTGTTTAGGTTTTGGTTTCGTGTTTAAGTGTCGTATAAAGGGTGCAAACAAAAGCAGGATATTTTTGTATGTGTACTATTTCATGGTGCAAATTTATGTAAAAATCACACTATTACAACACAGAAAGCCTTGAATACAGGCAATTTCAAGGTTTTCTATAATTGTATCAAAGTTATCGTCAAATCGGGAGTATTAACGTCGAGGTGAATACAATAGCACGTTAGTTTTCGCCCAAGATAGTAGGGTGCAAATTTTGCACCCTTTTGCACCCCTGTATGGTGTACATAACTAAAGGCAGTGTAGATATGATTATCATTAGGTGTCAATCATTTTTTATTGTATCTACAATTTT
>Ga0131853_10009901_pt1:10000-17447 | contig 17447 bp, 5 predicted proteins | sample TergutLab28metaG_FD_92764 | JGI IMG/M metagenome (GOLD analysis project Ga0131853, IMG submission 92764) | Labiotermes labralis P1 segment gut microbial communities from Petit-Saut dam, French Guiana - Lab288 P1 (version 2) (version 2) | ecosystem: Host-associated > Arthropoda... | reverse complement strand
ACCGCCGACCACCAGCAACCAAGGCATTACACACCATGTGCGGTAATAACACGAATATAGTCTAGCTCCTGGTGATGGGCATATGAGTGCCCGAAACATGTTGAGCAGATTATAAGTGCAATAAATCATTCAGTAGCATGTAGTTGGTTTTCTTCTCTACGCATGTACAACGATGCACGGACAAACATACATCAAATAGGCTACAATGTTTATAGTACTTCACATGTCAGTGAGGACATTACATGTCAAGGTCCGTTAGACTCTTTTATTCAGCGCGGTGGTAGTACTGTAATGACAGCAGAAATAAACATAGAAAATGTAGTTATTTTTATAATGTACTTTATAGTTAATGCAGACACCCAAGCAGTAAAATGATAGTGGACTGAGCCACCGGTCCGTTCCTTGAAGTGCCATCGTATTTTTCTTCGCTAGTAGGATAGGCCGGCTCTGAAACCCACACACCGGCGTTATCATTTGTTTGGGATACAGCGACCGAGTGACGAAAATCACTTCCGTTTACTGCGGAATTACATCATGCTTAGAGAATTCCACTTTTAACATAACTGGATATACAGAAACAGGGACATCTACGTACCTGTTGTGCGTGTTAGGTTTGGGACGGATCACTGGACCCAGTTATAAATTTGGCCTTTACCAAATTCCACAGCTCGCTTCAGTAGCACCCAGTCATCTTCCCAAATTAAGGACATTTCGTGTCGCCGCAAAAAAAACAAGTTTCATCCTATTATTTACTGCAGTCTGGAGTACCCGTGCCCATTGGTGTAACCATATCTCATAACGCAGAATTTTCAACGAGGTGGTCTCTACGTGAGATTTCTGAATGGTGCCTAGGAAAGAGCGCAGCACGACAAGGATTTTTCATCTTGGCAAAATCGCCAGGTTGATACCAACATTTTACCGGCTGTTTTAGTGTTATCGTGCAGCCAAAAGAAAGGTGCAAATTTCTGACTCCACTCCCCGATTTGAATAGGAATAACTGAGAGGCCGAACCCATAAGAATGCAGAAAGATGCACTGACAGACACGTCTACATGTTGTAGCAATAGGCGACAGTCCAGATCACGGGGGTGATTTGTGGAATAAAATGCTGTGAATTCTTCGGTGTAAATGAGGAATGAGGTAATTTACTGACCTGTCTACTCACACGAAGTTCATTTTTTTTTTAAATGTGTCTACTTGAAAGCATAGAAAATCTCGAAGGAATTTATGTAGATTAATTATATAAAACTACAGAAGATAACCCCGAACAGTCCTACATTCGATCAGACACATGAATCTTGCTTCATTAGATCGTTGTGGGTTGACTCTTATCTCCTTATGTATTTACTTGAAGTAGAAAATTTTTGGAGCGTTTCGGAGCTGCTCCGAGCAGTCTTTCTTGACCAGTGTCTGTTCACAGTATGAAGCATCAGGCAGAATTATTTGTGTACGCCTGTATGTGTGTGTGTACTCGCACGTATGTGTTGCTACGGAATGCTTTGGAGAGGTAATGATTTCCTATTAAGATGGCTCAAGCGGCAGTGCTCCTGAACTGTACGGGTATTTAAAGGGTGCTGGCTACGAATTTCGGCCTGAACACCTACAGTCGTGATCGAGATGTTTGTGGTTTTCCTCACCCCCTCGAAGTCATTGTGGCACAGTACATCAAAATACCTTAACCCGGCTTCCATTGTCATATTTTTCAAATTATTATTTTCGAAATATCCTACCATTCGGCACTGTGTTTGAGATACTGGCAGCGTCTTTAAACAAGCCGTACATAGGAAAGTGAGTGGAACTTGAACTTTAATGGACTTCGGGTAGTGATTTTGAAGAGGCGTTTTATATTTTCCGTCTACCGTATAATAACCTAGGCTTCTAATTTAGCTCAAGAGAGGGACAGGTGGCGGTCTGTTGTAAACGCAGTAATGAACCGTCAGGTTCCAAAAAATGCGGGGAGTATCTTGACTAGCCGAGAAACGGTTAGATTCTCAAGAAGGACCCTGATCCATGGAGTGAGCAAGGCTTATAATTTAAAGGAAAGATTACTTCACTACTCTGTAATAATCACCCACAACATCAAACCTTTGTGCATTTGATGTGTACGTTTAATTTATTACGATAATATATTGAGAAATATGCACGAACTCTTAAGGGTGACTAATTATTGATGTAAATGTACGTGTCCAAGAGCCAGGGAATGTGAGTCGGTATAGCGAATACGTTCCGGATTGGACGGTTCCGGGTTCAAATCGCGGCATGGACAAGATAATTTTCTGCTGATCGTCCAAATCGGCTCTGTGGGCTACCCAGCCTCGTATTCCATTTGTCCCGGATTTCTTACCCGGGATAGAGCGGCTAGGGCGTGATGTTGACCACTCAGCCCCATCTAGCTCCAAGGTTAAGAATGTGTTTAGCTATACCTCTACTCTCCCTTTATGCCATCGTGTTCTTGACAGGGACAGATTTACCTTGTACTGCACATGTCCCTGAAATGCTACGATTGGATGTTAAGGGACGAATATAAATTGAGGCTTTTCAGGAAAGAATTCCAACTGGAACTTTTGCAAAATATTGCGGACACACTGAAGCAGATTAGACCAGTCCGAACCAGTCTTACTGTAACATTTATAACATATATAAATGTCGGCGATCCAACTGCACACATCACGTGCAGATGCTACAGATCTTGTCGTGTTTTGTCTGGGGAATACTGTTTGTATGTCTTTGCGTGCAGCGGAGCAAGAAGTATGTAAGTATAGTCATTAATTAGTGGGAGACAAGTCCTTTTGTGTTGTGGTAACGATAGCGTAACAACAGGCACATTGCCCGGAATATATCGGAAAGGAGAAGTGATATGAAGGTAGTCATTATTGTTGAATTATAAAAGAACTTGTGAATTTATCTTGCAACAAATCTGGATGAAAATACGAGAAAACACTGAAGTCTGGTCGTCTTTTGTTTATAGGATGAACATGGAGGTGTCGGTCTCCTATATCGCCATAAGAATGCTGCAATCAGTAACGAACACACGTCCACACTGGCAGACATGCGGCACTAGACTGGTGACTGCTTGTGCTGGATCACGGAAGTCTGGTGCAGTTTATCTCTTGTTTATGTGACTAAGCTGGTCTGGTATGGCGTGTTTCTTTTGTCTTCACCTCTATAGAGAGGAACAGTTAAGACATAATGAGGAGAAATGCACGCGGAATAGCTTGATTCCTTTTACTCTTTGCCTGATAGTGTTAGGGTTATTAAGCGAGCATGTATAATGTGTGACGTGCTGCAAGCATGTGAGAATGAGAAATGCATACGTAATTCTTGTCGGGTAATCTTAAGGAATTAATGAAATTACATAAGAAACGTAGACGTAAATGATACATAATATAATATTAAATAGTGTACGTCAGCACAACCACTTTATTACTCAAGGTAGTTATAAAGCTACATGTTTCGATTATAGATTAGTCATCTTCAGGCCTATTTTTGTCAATTGAGTCATAAGATGCTATGCACACTTTGGGATCCCATCGTGTTTACATCCATGGAATACATCAAATTAGATCGTTTGTCTCAAACGATCTAATTTGATGTATTCCATGGTATAGTCGAAACATGTAGCCTTATAATTACCTTGAGTTATAAAGTGGTTGTGCTGACGTACACTACTTAATATTATATTACGTTTATAAGCACATCGTGATGCTTCCATTCAAATTTACGTAAAGGATATGTTCTTAGGGAATACCAATTTATTTAGCTTCAAGGAAAGGGGCGTGGGATGTGGGCTGCATTCAGCTGTTTTAGGTTACAGACCACTGGTGAGATTTTTGAGCATCTTAATGGACCGTCAGTTTCTTTAAATGCGGGAGAATTTTCAAATGAACGGCTGTGCGATTGTCAGCTTTCGGAGGAATAACCACAACATGCAGTGACGTATGACGTAACATCTGGCGAGACTGTAAGTCTGTTATCTCTAGTATCCGCTACGGGAGAACAGAGGCTAAATAAATGGAACTTTTCGGTGATCTACAAAGCAGATTTTGGCAGCGACTGTTCTACAGTGCTCTGCTCCTGAAACCGTTAACCCCCTTCCAAAACAAAAATAACCGCGATAAGTCTGAGAATTTGTGTGAGCTGTGCGAAGTACTTAAGTGAATCTTGAAAAATTCCTTGGACTGGCCACTCTTTGTTGTCCCAGGTCTCACTCTGGCTAGTTTCCAGAGAATCACAACCAGGTCGTCGCCTTCGTCACAGCCTTGGCTGCGTGGGGTAGGTTAGTTATGGCCCCCTCCAGTTGAGGTGCATTATTAGAAACAGCTGTATTTTTAGTGACGTTCTGGGATTAAATGCACCATGAATAGCGGATATGTGATCTGCGGGGACGGTACAAGCTGTCCCTATGCGCCCCAGGGAGGCATATGCGGGAGTGAAGGAAGAACTCCATTCATTATTAACCTCGGCACTACATGGAGGTTTGCGTGAATTGGAGGCCACATGGTCCCAAGAATTGTTCTGGAGGCTTTGTAGAAGAGAAGAAATTTTGCTGCCGCTAGGAGTCGAAACACGACATTTTGGGTGCCTAAACTCTACGTGGTCATTATACTGACTGAGCTAACCTTGTCCTTCGCGAGTGAAGTATTCTTCATTTATATGTGAATATTGTCTTACAATCCACAAATACCATTGGAGAAGTTTTTTCTCTTTAGTTATATCCTATCAAAAATTTGTATATTGTGTTTCATTTCTTCGTTTTACAACACATTCTGCATGTGCTGACGATAAAATCGCATCTTATTTTAACTATAAACACCATATCTAGTCAAGGCCACAAATTATGGAGCTCCTTTTTTGACTTTGCACTAAAATTTATTTAATACGAAGCTCCTCTTCATCACATCTCTGTCACTCGCTCTCAGTATACTTCCTAGTACCAAGTAGTGAGTAACACGAATATTCGTACTTCTCACACTCTGTACATTTCATGGTTCACTTTGATAACATCTTCCTGTCTACGTTCCAGTCTACCTCGTGGTTTCTCATTTGTCTTTTCCTACACCATTTTGAATTTATTCCGAATTTCTTCCATTTCAGCTGCATGTCTTGCCCATCCTTCATTTCAAGCACTCCCACAGTATTTGTTGGCGGGTACAACATAGTTATTACATGCAATGTTTATGCACTTCCCAAGAATATCCTCTCAGTTCACCCTACATATTCACCTGGACAGGCTGTTCCAAATCACGCTTAGACTACGCTATGTCTATAATATTTCTTTATGGTGTACAACAAAATTCACCCCCATACATTTTAGACAAAATAGTTTCTTGGAATATAGTCTGTATTTAGAAGGTGATAGTCACTTATCTGAAAACTAAATTCAGGCTTGGATAGCAAGGGTTCGTTACCGTGTTTGGTAGAGCCAGAAACATGGTAAAGAGAATAAATTTTAAGATTTATTTTGTGCAAACACAAAATATTATTTCTTTTCAATTCTAATAAATCAGTCGTGTTTCCTCTGGAGTTAAAAAACACCGAAATGGACATGGCGGCATTTTTATTTCTCGTGTAGATAAAAATGAGCAAAACGTTTATTTTCTCCACAACACACTGAGCATGGAAATGCCACTGCCTCTTTGTACACCCCTAGGACTGGATTTTATGTTGCGTCTTGTATCTCGTGTAAGCCTGAAGCTGTGTTATAAGTCTCGTCCAGGTGGTATTTACATCAGTTCCTTACTGAAGGTTGTTTTGTTGACATCCACTTCTTTCATCTCGCGGATCTCTTAATAAACATCTCATGACGCTCCTGTGGCTCAGAACAACATTGTGCTGCCAACTGGTTTGTAATGTAGGCTGTTGGCTGCACAGTATGCTACACTTTACAACTTTAGTCTCACGAGTGGTTCTTAGGCACCTTCTCAAAGTTGTGAAAATATACTGTTAGCTTAGTCATGACTGTCCGTCTGGCTGTCATTCCGCATTAAACACCTCGACACCTGATAGACGGATTTTCGTGAAATTTTGTATTGGAAAGTTTTACTAAAATCTGCCCAGAATGTTGATGTGTGGTGAAAATCGGACAGAAATAAAAGCACTTCCATGCATATCTGCGAACAGTAATGATTAGTTTGGTTACCAAGCTTGACTGTGTCTGCTGTCGGTACTTGTCTGCCATATTTCTTTGTGAGATTTACATGGTACATAATTGGGGGCAGTAAAAACGCGCTAACATTTTGCAATTAACGGATTGACAAACAGTATTTAAAAGTTATGTGTAATATTCCTGCGACCTAAGTTTATTTATGTTGTATTTACTGAAACTGTCGTCTGGGCAGTTTACTGTCCAGGCAATTTTATTTGCCAAGAATTACTCAGCATTTGTAATTGCGCACACAAGTGGACTCTTGGTGCTTGATCTTGCACAACTAGCAAGGGTTTCGTTGTTGAAGTGAAAGCGATTAGCTTGCTTTTACATTTTATCGTAACACTCAGTCATAAAGTTGAATCTCAATGTTCCTTGCTCCATTTAACCTTTACCATTACGGGACTGAATGGACGAACATAGCTACTACGTATGGCTTAACTTTTAATGGAGTGGTGGCCTATTAGTTGTATTTTAAATTGAATAATTTAATTTATGTATTCATGAAGGTTGTTTATAATAATTGGACTACCAAAAAAATAGCTGTAAATACAGATGCATTTAACTGAGAGCTTTATGAAATTTATTTGTTAAGAGTTTTGATCTTGGAATTAGAACTTTAATGAATTAAATTTTCCTTGAAATTTTTAGCTGATTATGGGGTAGGCGTATTTTACTTAATTGATTTGGTGGAAATTTCAGGTATAAAGCGGGGCAAGAAGTGTATTGCAATATATAATATGTAAAGGTAAATCAGTCCCGTTACGGACCTGGAGTGGCCCAGAGGGTTCCAGGAAGTTATGGTTTCCAGATTACATGACAACGGCACAGGATGGTGGTAGGGTTGTCAGCCTTACGCACCGGCCGCCTTTACCCCAAGAAAATGCTCCTGGTACTCATTTCTGTTAGAGGCTGAGTCGGCTCCAGGGCCATAGTGCGATTGAAGGATTATGTCAATGAGAAATCCCAATGATACCATCTGGAATCGAACCAGCGACCTTCCGTTTTGTAGCACAGCACCTTAACCACTGTGCTAACGCGGTCCCCACGTATAATATGTACCTAGCATTATACTGCAGTGTATAATAGGCACATAGCATTATATTGAAATGCATAATATGGGCCTAGCAGTATATTGCAATATATCTTATGGGCCCAGCATTATGTTGCAATGTATGATACAGTCCTGGCATTGTATTGAAATGTGTTATATGGGCCTAGCAGTGTATTGCAATATATCTTATGGGCCCAACTTTATGTTGCAGTGTATGATACAGACCTGGCATTGTATTGAAATGAGTTA
>Ga0131853_10009901_pt1:0-7500 | contig 17447 bp, 5 predicted proteins | sample TergutLab28metaG_FD_92764 | JGI IMG/M metagenome (GOLD analysis project Ga0131853, IMG submission 92764) | Labiotermes labralis P1 segment gut microbial communities from Petit-Saut dam, French Guiana - Lab288 P1 (version 2) (version 2) | ecosystem: Host-associated > Arthropoda: Insects >... | reverse complement strand
CTCTTTTTTTCAAATTTAATTGACAGTAACGGCGTTACGTTATTCAAAGCACTTATTCTAATAAACAAATAAATAAACAGGTCCTTAGGATACAGAAATTATATATCATATGTATTGATACTCGTGTATGTGAATATAACTTACACATATAGGCGTGTTTATCACGTACACACTTATCATCATCATCATCATCATCATCATCATATATCTGTAATGGAGTTGGGCCACTTGTTGACTCGTTCCGGTCTCACGTATGCAGAAGTCTCTTCAAAGGTCTACCATGATTCCTTCTGCCAGTTGGGGAGAAGTATTTCATTACCCTGGGTAATCTATTTCGAGACATTCTTTTTACATGTTGTATCCAGCTTCTCTTGTATTCCAGTATTTTTTCCAAAATTGGAAATTGGTTTTACTTTTAACTCCTTTGCAATTTGTGCATTTGTTTTGTAACCTGTCCAAGTGTATCCTACTATTCTTCTCATGTACTTCATCTCTGCTGCTGTTATTCTTCTGGCGTCACTTGCTTTAATAGTCCAAGTTTCGCTGCCATATAACAAGACTGGAAGGGCTAGTGCAGTGTATAGTTTTATTCTTGTTTTCTTAAGGGTTTTTTTGTGGTCTGAACACATTATTTAAAATACCTGTAATTTTTTAAAAAGTTATGTAATTTGTTATCAATGTCCAATTCTCCTTCATAAGATATCACTTATAGTACGGTTATTATAAACGTAAAAGTTTTTAATTTGAACGTAACGTAATACAGGGTTTATTGCAGACCAGCACTGAATAAAACATTTAGTGTAATAACACGTACTGCACTTGACTCATAAAAGACAGGGAGTTTTCATAGAATTCTGTTTGGAAGGTGAAATGCGCAGGGCCAGAGACGTTTGAAAATACAGGAATGACGAGTGGCAGGTGCTCTGTTTCTCATTAGCATAATGGATAACTGGCTCCATGGTGTAGAATTCGTCTCGAGCAGCTATGTGTCGCTCGGATTTCAAACCATTTCCACAACATTTATTGAACCCGAGTCTTATATTACCGTCTTCACATGATCCGCCATAAAATCCTGTCCTAAGCCAAACAAATCCAGTCCCCAATAACCTTCAGATATATTTTATTAGTATCCGTCCGTCTAAGTAGTATTTTCCTGTCAGGATTGCAGAACAAACTATTTTGTAAATGTCTTATTTGTTTTGTGTGAGTGTCAATCTTGGTTTCTCACAATGAGAGAGGAAAGTTGGCTGAGAGTTTTTGAGAATACGGTGCTGAGGAAGATATTTGGGCCTAAGATGGAGGAAGTAACAGGAGACTGAAAGAGTTTGCTCAATGAGGAATTTAGTGATGTGTACTTTTGGCCAAATATTCTTCAAACCCGAGAAGAATAGTTTGGGGGGGGGGCATGTAGCGTATGCGGAAGGGAAGATGTGCATACATGGTTTTGGTTGGAAAGCCTAATGGAAAACCAATTTGGAAGACCTAGGCGTAGACGGGAATATAATACTAAAATGAATTTTCAGGACATAGGATGGGGCGTGTACTGGATTGATATGATATGGAGTAGGGAGAGGTGGCGGGCTGTTTTGAAAGCGGTGTTGAAACTACTGGTTCAACAAAATGCGGGGAATTTCGTGGCTAGCTGACGGTATAGTAGCTTTTTAAGTAAGACTTCTGCTCTTTGGAGTTAATTTAGTTTGTTATACACTTTTCATCCTTATCGCTCATCCTGTACTCCCTAATATTCCTTATCTTCCTTAATTTGAACAACGTTGTAGTGTAGGGTTAAATGGGCAAATTAAGACGTTTATTAAGTCGAACCCTTATTACATTTCTTAATAACCAGTTTCTTACGCTTAGGGTTTGTTATCCTACCAACCAAAAACCAACTAATCAGCCTTCCTGCAAATTGAAGCTGCACCCCTTTTCAGCTGTCACGACTCTGTGTGCGATGTATAGCAGCTTGTCCACCTGTATGGAGGCCATCAGCTTCATCTGCTACCTGAGGAATTATTCCCTTGGCGACAAGTGCCCAGCTTAACATGGAAATGATGAATGTATATCTTTTGTTTGTATTGCGGCAATTAGTTTATTAACGGTTTTATTCTCATTGACAGAAGAGAATTACAAGGCAGTAACTAATTGTGTAATTTATTCTTGACGACAGACAAGCAATATTTTCACATATGTATACACGTACTTGGACTACAGAAGGAAAGCTCATAATGAAAGTTTATTACCTACAAACCTTGAATGTTAAAAATAGAATGAGGAAATTAGCAATTAAAAAGGTTCTGAAGTATGATCAAATTGTTCGAATAATTTAGAGTTATGAGAGTCAGAGTAAGAAAATTGTGGATGTCATTGGGATCGAATTAATAGCCAAGAAAGAACTGCAGGAGAGCCTGTGTTGTACGAACCTCGGACTATATTCTTACGAATATTTCCATCTGGCTAAAGAGTTCTGAGGCAACCCTTTAATGTTGTTAGAGTTTAAATTCCTGCCTATGAAGGAGGGGTTGTAAGTTTAAATTCATTCACGAAAGGAGATTGCACCGAGGCCGGTACTGAAGGTATAACAAGTGAATAACTAAGTTGCGCTATTTTATGACTTCTAATTAGGCTTACAAAGAATTTGGTCAATTTTAATTAATTGTGTGCAGCCGTGTTCCACGTTTCTCTATATTTTCTTCATATCTTCGTCCAACTGAAATATGGAAAAGGAAACTGGGATTTCCCTTTGTTGTCGTTTTTAACAAGCTTTATGTGAAAAGGAAATTTTGCATGGTTATACAGATTTTACCACATAGAATTTTATGAAGAGTTTATGCAAAAAAATAGGCCCATTGCTGCTCCCATTGATTTATGTGGTAGCTTTTGAATATTATTCGTGGCTCGGAATGGTACAAGGTGCCTGCAAATATGTAACTATATTTTAAGAGGTTAAGAACATTGCTGTTAAATTGGCTATATCGTAATTCAGCGGTGACGAATTTTCAAGGATATTTTCGTGTCATTTGTAGCGAAAACAATCTGTATTTGCTTTCGAAATGTTTTCATATCGCATATTGGTTGACTATCTAGCAAGATTTTTATCGTGCGTCTCCAGGCGAGGTATATAAAGTATACTAAGCTATCTTATTTCAGAATATAATATGACTTCAACTTTCTTGTTAATTTTTCATTTCGCCTTTGACAAATACTTTCTACTCTTAAAACAAGGTCGTTAACCTAAGAATGAATAATTCAAGTAATGGACTTTGTATGTTTTTTAAGAACCGGTCGGTGGGCGTAAATGTTTGTAGTAATTGATAATTTAATAAACTGAGCTCTGATCATTAATAAGAAATGGAGGCCCTGGCTGATGAGAGACAGCAAAAGGACTGCTGTTTGATGGAGACAAATTGGGTGGACAATACAGCAGTTAGTTGTCACGGTTATGTATTTATTTACTGAGGTTGTTATAAACGACTAAATTGGACGGTTTGTTGCTATAGCTTGCAAATTGCTGTTTTTTAAGTTCGTTCCTATATATTTTTTTTGGAAAGAATTTTTTAAAGTTAATCCCCGAAACATAGTTCGAAACCCGGTTCGGCACCTTGTCGTTGCTCATGTAACCACCCTCAAGCACCATATTTGTTTTGTCTGTTGATGATGCAAGCTGCGTGATTGCAGGCTTCCGCCCCGGTGTGAAATGAGATCTGCCCTCTTCTGGGATTTTACGAAGCCTAGAGTGGTCGTGTTTTATCGCCGATATTTTGGGACAACCTATCGGTCCGTCTTCAAGGGTCAGGCAATCTTGGACTTCTTGGCCGGAAGAGTGCTTGATCTTTGAAGATAGGACCGATTTGTTGCCCCGAAAAATCGGTAACGAACTTCCATTATACGCTGCCTAAAATGTCAGAAGAGCGTAAATGTCACAAAAGGGGCTGTTTTGGTTTTGTAATTTTTTTTTTTTGGTAAGGCAAAACCTTTTGTTCTGATGTGTGCAGGCTTGTGTCAAATAATGCTGGACGTTTCACTGCATAAGTTGTGAAGATGGCGACCAGCGTTATAAAATAGAGGGAGTTTAGTGTGAAAAAAGAAAAGATTTGTTCCACATGAAAGTGCTCAGATGCCACGAAATTGCTGACAAAATTTTAATGTTTGTATTCTTTCTTAAAGAAATTGTATAATTAGTTTGGAACAAACTTTGAAGAAGCTGCTTCTGTATTAGAGGGTTTCAAAGATTTTGTTCGATATGAGCAAAGAATAAAGCCTGAAAACCCATACAAAACTGGGCCGAGCGAGATGGCAAATCCATATAGTGACAAGGCTATGGTTGGAGAAACGAGGAAACGTGTTTCGATTCCAGGCAGGACAGGGTATTAAACTCTTTTCCAAAGCCTCTTCCGCGTCTGATGGTCCACAGTATCAGTGACTTTCCTGGAGGATAAAGCGTTCTGTGCGTACAGCTGATCACTCATCCCATCTAGTGGAGATATTAAGTATGAATGGAACTATATTTACAATCCACCATACGCTGTGATAGCCTATACAGGGACTGTTTTATCTTTTTCATGTTATATATACAAGAAGCAATTCGAAGAAGTCCGAGAATGTTAGATTTTGATCAAAATCTTTACAGTTTCTAGGAGGGTATTTGCACTTCAAAATGTTTTTATATCTTTGCTCTCGCTCTACACATTTTCATTGAAAAATTACTTTAACAATAAACACAGCCTGTTCTGTATTGTAGGGATTCATCTACGTGTTTGCAATCTGAACTCCCTGAACGACAGCAACATCAGCGTTGCAACATGAGAAGAAACGGTCCCCAAAATTAAGGAAATTTAAAATAAATATTTCATGCAGTCTCTGCGTGCGTAGGTCGCAGCACTGTGCGTCAGTGATTACTGTTCTTAATGACGTGTGATAAGCGTGTTGCATTTGGTTAACGGGGATTTCGGTCGAGTTACAAGCTTTACTTCTCTTAGCCCTTTTCTAGTTAATGCTGTGATTTAATTTAATTCAGTCTGGTTACAAGGGAGTGTCTTTACAGCAAACTATAGAGACTGTATAAAGGTAAAGTTTTCCCGTTACAGGTCCGGTGTGGCCCAGAAGGTGGGTAGAGGTATAGCTTTACTCTTCCATGACCGCGGCACTAGAAGAGGGTGAGTGGTCAGAAGCATGCCCCGGCCGCACTTAACCCCCGGGAAAGACCTGGTACCCATTTTAGAGGAGGCTAGGTGGGCCCCAGGGCCGTTATGGAGAAGCGGAAAATCTAGTCCCCACCGGGATTCGATCCCGGACCTTCCAGCCCGTAGTCAGTCGCTATACCGAATGAGCTACCCGGCCAACTATAGAGAGCGTATATTGTCATTTATTCACGCAACAGAAATTCTGCCACCTCAGGTCGAGCGCAGTCGCATAGTGATTTTGCTTTAAATTTTTAACCTATATGCGCTATGTGCACTGACGACCTACATTATTCCTCTAGCTTGCAACATTTTGCCGTATTAGCAATAACAGTTTCTTAATTAACGTTGGTCAGGCCATGCAGTAAATGTAAGGTTACTCTAAAGAAGGTAATCTTGAGAGAAATTTAGTAATTTATATTGATAGACTTGTTAGGAATTTAATAACCTGCAGTGAAATTAATGCCGACAAAACAAAAAGTGGGTCTACCTGTCTGGTACTGGTGGATGTTAATGCAGGCCATTTGCTTGTACGGCCTTCTCGCGAGAAACACGTGACAGGTCCGAAATGCAGTCCGGTCTTGGAATTATATCGATATGAAGTCACACCTTGAAAGTTGATCCAGTCCCGTATAAAAAGCATTTGCAGCTTTATTTTCTTTTCTCTTCTGGTCTGGCCATTAAACAAATGAAATTACAAAATTTGGCTCTAAGTCACATTTAAGAAGAAAGCAGGGTAAATTTTGTTACTAGAAATATTTGAATCTTTTATGTTTTTTATCTGTTTGTAGGCATAGGTGTGTCATTCAAAAGGCATGTGCTTTATTCATTGACGTGGACTCGGTGTGCTTAGGGAAATAAATGTTTTATGTTATTAGGCGAAAAATGTTTCTTATGTCTAGGACATGAAATTTCAGAAAATTTCGTTTGCTTTTTTGTTTTGCTTCTGACGGGGAATTTGGATGTAAATTGTCGATTAACTTTGTGTAAACGAAGACCATGCAAACAGTATTGCTAACTTCTCACTTTTAAGAACCTTGATAAAACCAACAAATTAAGTAACGGAATTGGCTGTTATATCCTTTCGAAATAAAAGAATATTTTATTAATTTATATAACCAACTTAACATGCACCAAAATATATACATACCAGACGTTAGAAAATCTCCTACATATTTGGACATGCCATAGGAACCGTCATCAAGGAGTCCTCTCAGTAGCTAACGTAGAATGGTCCATTGTAAAGTAAGTACTTGTGCAAGTATACGGCTGTTTTTACGCACTTACTTGGCAACGGGCCATTTTGATGGCGCTATATTAGCTACTGAGATGACTCCCTGATAATAGCTCCTATGGCGTGCCGACACGTATAAGAGACTACCGTCTAATGTTTCTAGATTTTGGTGCATGTAATGTTGTGTATGAAAATTAATAATTCTGTACGATGCACGGCCATGTAGTGGGTCCCTGTCACCACGGCATGGCGCGTCCCCGGGTTGCGGATAGAGAAACGGCCTCCGATAAGGAGGGTAGCTGCGAATAAATTGAATAAGCAGTCGCGGACAGCCGACGAGGGGTGGTCCTCCAGCTTGATGGTTGGGCGAGGTGCTAACAACCCTTCCCTGTAAAACACTTATGTTAAAAAACATTCACAGGTGGGATGCTTGCTCTGGAGACAAAAAATCCGGAGGTAAACTACTCCCCCACTCGGATCTCCGGGGGGGAGTGTTTCCAGGGGAAGCATCGCGCAGCAGGCAAAGAGGGATGAAAATAGGGACTTGGAATGTTAGGAGTCTGTATAGGGAAGGGGCACTTAAGGCAGCAGCGAGGGAATTAGTGAGGTATAAATTAGATGTAGTGGGTGTACAGGAGGTCAGGTGGGACAAAGGGGGCACAGTAAGAGCAGGGGATTATGATTTTTCTACGGGAAAGGAAATGAAAATCATCAATTGGGAACGGGTTTTTTTGTGCACCGTAGATTATTATCAGCAGTGAAGAGAATAGAGTTTGTTAGCGATAGGTTTTCGTATATAGTGCTGAGAGGTCGCTGGCTTAATATTATTGTTGTAAATGTGCATGCACCAGGTGAGGAAAAAAGTGATGAGGCAAAAGATAGTTTTTATGAGGAATTAGAGCAGGTATTCGATCAATTCCCCAAATATCATATGAGAATGTTACTAGGAGACTTTAATGCAAAAGTGGGGAGAGAATATTTTCAAGCCAACAATTGGACAGGAGAGTCTCCATCAGGATAGTAATGATAATGGGGTTAGACTAGTTAACTTCGCCACATCACAAAATCTGGTGGTTAAGAGCACGATGT
>Ga0131853_10009900_pt1 | contig 17447 bp, 7 predicted proteins | sample TergutLab28metaG_FD_92764 | JGI IMG/M metagenome (GOLD analysis project Ga0131853, IMG submission 92764) | Labiotermes labralis P1 segment gut microbial communities from Petit-Saut dam, French Guiana - Lab288 P1 (version 2) (version 2) | ecosystem: Host-associated > Arthropoda: Insects >... | reverse complement strand
GGGGGGGACTTGATGACAGTTTGCGTCTCCATGTTGTTGAAATCGCGCGCGTCTCCTGACATGCTTCCTTTCAGCCTCTGTAACAATAAAAGACGTGCAATTCGGCACATGAACAGACCCCCTCTTTCCAACGACACTATCGATTCCGTCCTACGACATCAGGAAGTAGGTCGGGCTAATGACTTTTTCATCATCCCCTCGTAATATCCTGGAAGACTTGAAATCGTAATTTCAGTTAGTATTCATGAGTTAAGCTCTATAAGCTTGGAGTAAAGCTTTATGAAAATATATATATATAATCAAAAAGATAATAATGCAATTGTTATTGTATTATTATTATTAATTAATTAACAATATAGGAACCTCTAAAGCGATACATCGCCAGATCTGTGCCAATATATGTGAGACCAGAGTATTGTAAGGCTTAAACCGCGTATCACTCTGATAATGTTGTGTTTTTGTGAAGACAATTTACCTTGTTTGGTGCCTACTGGAGAACTAGAAGGTATGCTTAAGTGACAACATGAATTTTGGATCCTCCTAAATATAGCTTGAAACCCCAAAGTTAAGCGAACCAAGGCTCAGGTACACAATTAGTAAAGTTTTACTCCCTTCACCAGACACGACCTCTTCAATCTGTCCATCTGACTGTTGCGGAACGCAAAACGTTAGGCAGTATTTATGTGCACCTTGGGATATTGTTCTAGTCTCGACAATGCGTAGGCTGTGGCATTATGACGCTTAGTGCACACATTCGTGACTATAAATTATTATAATATCAGAAAACATCTTCAGTGCGACATTTTCTCCGGCGTCAATATTCCAAGTAAACTGCGTCACAACAAACGTATATATAAAGTAAGTTATTGTGATATTTGGAATACGATTACAGTTATCAGCTGAAAATAATAAATACCATTTTTAAAATATGGTAAACACTTCTTTCGGTAGCGTTTAATTGCTTAATTACTGTAGTTCTTGCGACTTCTTTACTTATATGCTGAGTCACTGGCCATGTGAAATTAGGAGCAAAGACATAATAGAATTCATGAAATGCATAAGCCTATGCATAGTGTGATACTTCATCAGTCAGTGCTTATTTGAAGGTCCGGGTATTAACCCTTCTTCTTCTTCCTCTTCTTATAAAGCGCTACAACCTATATAAAGCTCTGCCTTGCTTAACTACTTTCTTCCAACTATCTCTATTCTGTCATGCTTTCTTCCAATTGCTTATGTTTATGCTCTTTATATCTTCCAAAACGTCATCTTCCCAACGTGTTTTAGATCTTCCAATTGGTCTTTTAGAAACGGGTTTCCATCTCTTAATCTTCTGCACAATATTATCCTCAGCCATGCGTTCAACATGGCCTAACTGATTTAATCCTTGTTTGTTAATAAACCCAATTATATTTTGCCCTTTTAATATATAATTTATTTCTTGATTAGTTTTAATCCTCCAGTAGCCATCATCTGTTCATGTAGGACCAAATATTTTCCTCATGACCTTTCTTTAAAAAATAACCAGTTTATTTGTCATATTTTCCTTAAGCACCCATGTTTCGGAGGCGTAAGTTGCTCTTGGGAGAATTAACGTGTTATAAAGTTGTAGTTTGACGTTTCGGGATATTAATTTTGATGAAAATAGTTTTTTGTGAACATGGTATACCCTATTTCCTACTGCTATTCTTTCTTTAGGGGTATTAGTCCTACTGTCTTCATATATTGCACAGTGCGATATGAATGATTGGTCTCTTAGAGCTCAGGATTCTGGTTATCTGGCGTGTCTTGACTTGTAGTGGAATTATCAGACTACAACTTTTCGGGGAACGCAGTGGCTTCGTCTTTTCTCTAGGACCTCTGAACCCTTGAAGAAGAACACATCACTTTGCCTCGAAACATCGGGGCCCGTTATCCTCACTTCGAGGTGTGACTCCCCAGAAGAACTGAATCTTCGATATAAAAACCGTAAAAATATCAGGTGTCCAAAATCTGACAATGTTTTTGGACTGTGTGGCTGGTTGTATCACTGCCTTGGGGTGTAAGGGACAGCGTAGGCCTAACGATAAGAAATGGCGACTTAACTGTAACAATTCACACGTAATAAAATTATTTCTCATTCCGTAAATACACAGGCCCAAATTTCAAAACATCTCGCATGTTTTAACCAGGTAATGATAATATTTTAAGACGCTTGTGGCAGATCGTTACCTCAAAGCTCTGGGGTCGTACCCTCACTGGATTAAGTTCACGGATGTGGCTCCATTACGCCGCTGTGACTGGTAAAAGTGGCTGAAACGACAGTATCGCAATTCATACTATTGGCGAGGAACTGCAGTGTAAATAGACGAGAGATGAAACAGAATGTGGTGTTATATTAAACCTGTGCCCTGACAACCAGCAAATATCAATTCCGTCACTGCTGTTCGTACAATACCGCACCACAAACATACTGAAACTGAAGTGCGAGATTCAGCGATAAATACATAGCAGGGCTAATCGGCCTGTACTGCCACCAAGTAACACTGGATGCGGTTGCATAAAAAAGCATAACAATTGTGCGTTATGCCGTTGTTACCTTCGCGCCAACACTCTTAATGCGTGCCAAATTTCTCTTTGACCAGGAGGATAAACAGATCACGTCAGCGACTCTAAATCGACTTAGATTTAAAAGAGCAGGACCCAACACCCGTATTCCAATGTGAGAAAAAGAAAGAAACTTTGATTTTCTCTTGCAGTCTCTACGACTCGTATTCCCAAAAGACCTGTTATCTGTTTCTTGGGACCTGGAAGGTACATTTTATCAGACTTCGCCTAAAATGTCGTGTGTTGATCCGGTGGAAGTACACAGCACATCTCCACCTTGGTTGTAACAGAAAATGGCCAGCTCAAAATAAAATTAACGTGCCGTAACATCACTGCAACTTTAAGTTAGTTTTGTAGAGGGACAGGAGCCAGATGTTACGTGTGCGTTTTATTGCCTGCAACACTAACAGCAAGCAATGGCCTTCACATTTCCACAGTAAAACCTGCAAGTTAGCTTTCATCGTGATCAGCGACTGTGTGCCTCCCCCCCCCCCCACAAGCAAACCTGAAGGGCTACATTATTACGAGCGGAGTAGCATGAACAATAACACATGTAGTAATGTAACTTCTAGTGGAGTACTAAACTGCGCTTTTTCATGTGTGACGTAAGATTATTTGGATTATGAAGAGAAACGCCGTGGCTGTCTCACGACAGGGGTCTCCGATAGTAGGCTGTGAAGTCGCTAACAATCTTTCACGCTGTATAAAGCAAAAACAGTGTACTGACCAGCTGAACAAGTATTTACTTCTCAAAAAGCAAGCTGTTCCATGAAGTTACTTTTACAGGGGAGATACAATCTTGCGCTTAAATTTATTCCTATATTTGGCTGAAGGAACTGAGCAAAGCCATGAGCAATCTCGTTTTGCTTAGCTACCTTCGAGTCTGGCGTTGAACGGCGAGCGTCGAAATAGGGATCAGTGATGATAGCCACACAGCAGCAACATGGCTTGGAGGGTGAAGTTTTCGGAGTTAATTCTACATTAGGATAAGTGACATTAAAAATTAATGGCTAAATAATATGTCGAGATTGAGTACTACGCTGTCTCTCTCAAAACATTACTTCTTAGTCTCATTTTTATTTGAACATACATAGTGTGCTGTACATTGCATTAGTTTCTTGTAAGCCAATGGTGTTATCGAAGGTGATTGAAATAATGGACACGTGAACGGTAAATACTATCCCGGTAAATGGAAAGGGGAGTTGCGAGGTTGTAACGAATGTAACATGCTGTTTTCAGAGATTATGTTGGGCAGCATGTAGAGTTCACCAATTGAAATTGTAATAATGTGTGGGAAATGCAAATGCAATTAAAGTTTGTTGCTTCTCAGCTTTAACTTCAGTTGCACGTGTCATATACATATTCTGGAATATGATGAATACAAGTTGTTAGTGTGAGTGCGAATGTTTGTTAGTGGGTTTGGCGTTTCGAATTGCACATTTGTGAATGTGCCTGGGTTTGTGCTGAGAGATGTTAACTTCTGAAGCAAGAGCAAGGGGATAAATTGTTGTTGCTGTCTTTGCCACCAGAGTATAAAGTGAAACTATTTCCTATGTGGTCCTGTCTGTGCAGCCCTGAAATGAATTTTGCTATCCAGTATTTAATAAGGTAATATGCAAACTCGCCGTTAGCGACAAACACAGCCAACTAAGTTGTTAACAGTTTTTTAAAGTAAAAATATATAACCCTTAACATTTTGCAGCCTGGTGATGACTAATGTATCACCCACTGTAACATTAAGATACTCCGAACTTCGCCCAGACAAGGTATTTCGGTGGGACGATTACTATGAGCCCTACAATAAACCGCTTGAATAACTCGGTCCTTATAAATGTTACAGAATCTATTTTCTGTGAGGTAGACGCTGAACTTTTGGGGACGTCCACAATGTTGCGAAGACCAACGTTACGTTACTTCTGTCTGACTTCATGTTATTCTTTCCGTTTGTCCGCACTAAAACTCGGATTTTCCCTAGGTGGATTTTCGTGCATTCTTATGGTTTGTGCTTAGGTATTTCGAAAAAGGAACATCAGTTTTGCTTAAATCGGAAGAAAATAATTGGAACTTTACATTAAAACCTATGTAAATTTATGATACTATCCCAATACGTTTCCCGTGAGTCGAGAAAAGTTTCAAATAAATGTAGAGGAAATATGAAAGTACATTTCATGTCAAAAGCATTCTGCCGACAATCGTACTGGTCACGAAATAATTACAAGAAATACGATAGAACGGGACAGGACAAAGTCATAATTATCTACATATGTGTTTGTATGTATATATATATATATATATATATATATATATATATATATACACTGTGTTGTCAGGTAATAATCTAGTGGTGCAGGTAATTTTTGCCCCTGTTTGTGTGCAGATTTAGCTTTATATTACTTTAATGCGACTCATGCATGAAAAATGGAAATAAAACGTGAAATAATGTTTAATATTTGTTGATAAAATGTGGAAATCTGAAGTATGGTATGTCCACAAATAAATGAATATACCTACAAACTGTGCACGAAATACATTTTAAATCAGCAATTACAGAATATTTCTACATGGCGCACGTTTGCGGTCAATTATAACCGATACACTAACATTGGCACAAAGACGTTGTTATATACATAATAGATTTCTTTAAATATAATAGCCCGAACAATAACAATAACATTGTATAACATGTGCACAAACATGAAAAATAACAGAGCATGACCATAGTGGATTACTGGTATAATAATCTCAGTAATCGACCAACTTAATGCACAAATTCTTGTTTTACAATAAGTTTATTATACGCCTCTACATGTTTCGAGCACTATGTGCTCATCATCAGGAGGTCAAAATTGTATTATACTGCATCTGGTATCATCACACTGAAACAAGTGTTTAGTCCAAAATTACTAAAATACAATTCTATACATAGGAGCACATAGTAATAAAATTTATGTATGAATTTTTTGGGTGTGATTACTATATATTTCTTCGCTATAAGCATGTTATGTCATACAGATGTTACGTTTATCCAGTTGCTAAACTTAATTAAAAAGGTAATATGTCTATTTACATTATATATTTGCTGAGTAATGTATGTAGACATAGTATTTTATTTTAGGCTCCTTTCGATGGTAGAGGTTTGTTCCTACTGTATTGAAGTACTGCACTTTCCGTAAGTTTGTGATGTACGTACCACGCTAACATTTGCTGAAAACTCTTCTGGAGCCATGTCAACAGGTTTTAGCTCAAGCAGTAATTTCGTTGGCAGCAAGAAATCAGATTAGAAGAGAAGGAAGAACAGTCCATCAGTCAAAACTGCATTTATATAAGCTATAGTGCTTGTTATATGTTCCGACTTTTGTGAAAAGCCGTCAACAAGCCATGCAATTACAAATTTTAAAAACAATCCTTTAGAATGATACTTTTTTCAGATAGCTGAGGGACTTTCGAACTTTACAGAAATTGGAGTTATGTAAGCCGAAAATAGATGAAAGTCGAGATTGTGAATTAATATAATAAAATATAATACAAGTGTATTATTTTCATAATTTTATTGGTAAAAATAAAAAAAATTAATCATAAATAGGCCTATGGTAATGCGTCCTTAAAAGTGGAATATTTCATTTTTTTTGACTACAGCTTAGGTTTTTAGTGTCATCGATTTTTTATTTTGATGACTTCCCTTTACGTGAAACTGTGACGTGACGTACAACATTTTTTTTTTTTGCAGATCGTAACGATTTTTTAAATCAAGAAAAATAACTTTCTAGTAAAAGGAACATACCAGCCACGTAGACTGGCTGTGCAAGCATTTCAAATAAGCAGTAATAATGCGTTGGAATTTTTAAATATTAAAACACTATATAGAAGACACAACGGCTTCTTAAAGACGGAATTTTGACGCTTCGTTTATTCAAATAAAATAATGTTGCCTATAATAACACCCATAAATTCTTAGACAACAAATATCTTTTAGATGACCTTGGTTCTTTTATACACAATCAGTTACCGGTGTAAGGCAGTAACTTGTCTCTCGTGAAACAGCTTCATCCTATCGCAGATTTAACCACTTAACAGGCAGATACAGATCGTCTGAGTTGTTACACACATACGAGAGGGCACCATAAGCAAGTTTGATCGCGACAATCAGTTTAAAGATTGTAGGCGTATTGGAAACTATGCCAAGTGCCGTAGTACGCAGCGGCATTCAATTTTTGCGTTTGTGTCGCACAGCTGGGAATCGCCAGTTGGGCGAGGGTTACGAAGCACGTGTACTGTCAAGAAAACAGGTGTGGATGTGGTGAAATGTCTTCGATAAAAGCAGGGCAGATGTTGACGACAAGCAGCGATCCGGTCGCCGATGGAGGCTTATTGCGGATTGCGGACTGCAGTGCCTGTCGTGTCGTGCAGGTACCCTTATCAGAGTAGACAAGCATTTAGCTGACGTCGGCCGAGAGCTATAAATTCCTCAGAGCAATGGGCAAAGCATTGTCCACCGTCAGACTCTTTATAGACAGGGTTCGTGTGCGCACGCTGGTTGCTTTTTAACGTCGCAGATTGTCACAAAGTTCGTCGTGTCTTTCGTCTGGATTACTGCACCAAGACTTTATCGTTTTGCACGATAATGCTAAGTCCCATTCTATGATCCAAACTTGTTAATCATTACGACCCTGCCTATAGGAGTTAATGGACCTCTCTCGTTAGGGTTGTTGTCTCACGCCCGATGACTTTCATTTCCCTGGCTGGCAATCGACTTGCAACAGACGCTAACGTGAGGAAAGCCGTCTCCTCCTGGTTACAAAAATGTTACACCTATTTCTTTCACGACAGGATAAGGGCCTTGATGCGACGGTAGGACTGATGGTTAAGTAACAGTGTTACTTGCTTGGAGGTCCAGTGTGGCTGATAGTCATGTGCCATTTTTGCATAGAAGTCAGAACAAAGTGCTCGCCATCAGACCGTGTTCTTCTGCATTATTTTTTAACCTTCTTTATACTATACGTATTATAACTTCCTTAGCCGTCGGAGGTGAATGTCATGTCAGGTAAAACTCCCATTCACTTGCTCATCCCACTGGGCCACATGGTTACACGTTGTAGAGTACGACATTAAAAATTCCGAAACTGTTGACCATCTAGTGAATTTTATACCAGCAGTGACACTCGGTGGATTTGGGTGGCGCCAGCAGTTTATTCTTGCATTGGTTTCCGTTGAATTTAGTTATTTTTAAGGTGGATATTACTGTTGTTTGGGTTTAGGCAGACAAGTGACTCAAACAGGATTTGGCGTTTACATGCCAACCAGGTCTTCATGGCAGTTATATTAAAAAGGTGAAGGTTTCAGGAAATGCGATGTGTGAAACGATACCCCTTGCTTCTTTCGCCAAGAATAAAGTAAATATTGCCACGGGTAGAATCGCAAAACAAGCCTCTATAAAAGTGGAAGAAGTTGTGGCAAGATATGTGAGAGTTACAATAAGCTGAAAGCAATATCCGACACTATCAGTGCATTGGACGTCGAAATGCCTGAAGAGATTCATGTCACCCTTGTTCCTGAATGTAAGTTTGCTTCCATCACTACAGTTGAAAGAACATTTTTCCACACAGGGCGGAACTTTTTAAGGAAAGACATAAATTTAAAGTACAAAATCTGTAGCTGGTTGTGTGGTTATCACTTTGCGGCAAATTGTGCTGTTGATAAAAGAGAGTTAAAGACAAACGACTGACCATGTGAGGTTGGCGACGACACTCTGGTTGAATTGTGAATATTTCTTATTGACTGGTGTTTTTAATGAAATCATGAAAATGATTATTTTGATACTACTACTACTACTACTACTAATAATAATAATAATATTGCCGTATTTGTGGATATTACAATATCAGTGCTTTCAATACACTTATAGTGTTTATTTTGTAACTATTAATGCCTATTGATTGATTTTATTTGCTTGTATATGAACCTGAAATTTGTTAGCACTTAATCATCCAGCTTCTATTTATCACACCCAAAAGCAATAGTTTGTGTACCGTCATTTAGGCATTTAAGTTATTTTCGTAAATATGACAATTTTTTGTAACTTTTTATGTAGTGAAGTATTATGTTTATTGCTCCAACTATAATTTTACTTCTCCATTTTGCAGTGTGAGAAAAGTATGGATTTTTTCTTGATAAAAAATTAACACAGAACACTTGTTATTCTGTGGTTTTTAAAGTTACATTTCAAACCTGATATTAAAAATGTTGCTTTCAGTAGAAGCCTATAAGACACATTATTTAAACAGCCTGTTGACAACAACGTGTTAATTCCCCCCCCCCCCAAACCGTTTGAAGATGGATATCTAATAAATTTATTTCGAGAAGTGACAAGGCCTCGTGTTATAAGGTTCTTTGGTTTCGACTGCTCGTCCTTAGCAGTAGCAGTAGCAATAGCAACTGCATGTAAGTATGGCTCCAGAATGGCGATAGGTAGTGACTTGAAGTAAGGGCGGCGGAATTTTTCTGTACTGGTGAGAGATGAAAGATAATTTCGTGGCCTCTAGGGGTATTAATTTTGATGATAATAATGTGAGAATCATGCAGTAAAAACTGCGATTGACTTTAATATCTATCTTGTATCAACATTTAGTCCCTACCTCAAAGAGAACAAATCCTCTCCGTTGTAATAACTAATCGGTCCACTTTCTAACGAAAAATCTATGTTTTTCTTATATTTATACGAAACGCGTAAATGATCCAAATGTACGTCAAAATCTAATTTTGTTTTAAAAACAGGTGATACATATAGCTACACTGGCCTTTAAATTAGCTGTAAAGGCTTAACATAGAACGAATTTGTCCTACCGCTATTATTGCATTCACTACTTGAAATGGGGCGCTAAAAGTTGTATTTATGATGTATTCAGAGTAGAATATTGACGTCTGAAATGCTAAAAGGAGGTTATGTTTATTGATGTTGGCTTCAACGTTTATTATAAACGGGTTACTTGAAATCAATAATGAATATTTCGCTCCCGAAATTCACAGCAGTTCTAGCTAAATACCTTCTCAGTTTTGCATTCTGGTTTAAAATTACCTTTTACGCTTCCGTCGCCCCTGGGATTATACTACCTGCTATTGTGTTTCAGTGGAATGTCAAATAAGTTTCCTACCCATCAGGTCCTGTTCTCTAGAGATAAGAAGGGCTCATGTAAGTGCGTAGTGCAGAGGCAGGCATTCGATCGCCCTATGCTGGTACTAACTTCTGTAGCCAGTTTACCAATACAATTTATCTATACCCCTCAAGATTGATTTTACTGTTTTACATTATTCGGGGTACAGAAATGTCTGCATGTAGAACAGTGAAACAGGGGTGACAAAAATGCAGTGTTTTTACACATACCATTTGATCAAAATCTATTCCATAAAAAAAAAGGATTATGCATCCTGCCAGGTTTACATTCCTGTATTTGATGTTACAGTGTGCTCTGTTCTTCCATGCAAATTATTCGGTAGCATTCAAACAGACCATGGTGAAGTTCTGTGTGGCAAGCAGGCCACAGTCACTTTCAGGGAAATCGGCTTTTCACGTTGAAAGGGAGCAAAGTTCTTCGTTACAGAACTCATTAAGCCTGTTTTCCTACTTAACATTTGATTGTAAGGACCCTCTGCACGATATGGGTGCACATGTCACAGTAGAGATATATGTATCGCCATGGTGAACGTACACACTAGATGGACGTAAAATGGCCAGCTTCACGCCCCGTCTGCTTTACCACTGAAGAAAGATCATCGACGAGCGACTAAATAGGGGGTTTGTGGGCTCCAGAACTGGCCTAGAATCTTTAGGGTAAATACAAGTCTCTTACTTCTGACGGGAATCAAACGACGATTCGTCGGCTACAAGACCTGCAACACTGTCAGTTTACCGACTGCATTATATCCGTGCTCCATCGACCTTTCTTTAGAGTAATGAAGTTTAGTCGAGGCGTATTGACGGTGGAGTCGTGTTTAGGTAGCTTTGTTTCAATAATAAAGTCCAAGTTCTCTTATTCGTCACTCCGGTGGAATCGTGCTGACACTAAAGACGTCAGTAATTGCTTACAATTAAAACAATTTAAAATAAATTTAATGTTTTGTTGACCGTGCATTGTGATAAATCCGTATAATATGAATCGACAAGATGCACTATTTTCTATTAATTTATTTCAATAATAAGCCTCTACATGTTTCGAGCAGGCTTGCTGCTCATCATCAGGAGGATCAACTCTGTATAAACAGCAATTGGTATATTTATCTCAGTAATTAACCAACTTGATGGACAAAATTTTTGTTCTACAATAAGTTTATTTTATGCCTCAACATGTTTCGAGCACATGTGCTCATCATCAGGAGGTCAAAATTGCATTACACGGCCTCTGGTATCATCACACCTATAGGTGGCAGTCTCGTGCACGGGTTGAGAGAGGACCTACTGATGATGAGCACATGTGTTCGAAACATGTTGAGGCATAAAATAAACTTATTGTAAAAAAAAATTTTTTTACATCAAGTTGGTTAATTACTGAGATAAATATACCAATTGCTGTTTATACAGAGTTGATCCTCCTGATGATGAGCAGCAAGTCTGCTCGAAACATATAGCAGCTTATTATTGAAATAAATGAATATAAAATAATGCATCTTGTTGGTTTATATTACACGGATATTTAAATAAATTATTTTTATTTTACTTGTGGAAAGATACTAATTCAAAATACTGACTACATTAAGTTCAGGAGATAAAAATTAGAAGCTTTTCGCAGTCTCCATGCATGAGCTCGTAGACTGATATACAACAATTTGTACATAATTTATTTGTGGGTTTGAAATCTTTTTGTGCAGCGGTTTACAAGTTTGTAACTCTGTCATATCATGGTTGTTGCAATGAAAATGAAACAACCATCTTTGGAACCTCAATTACCGAAAGCATATAACCTCGGCGATTTGACGCAACTCAAAAACCCAGAAGCGCCAGATTCTGAGAGTTGAATTGTTTTACGTTTTGAGAGTTTATGTGTCTTTACTTCTAGCATGTAGTTGTGTATAGATTAATAAAGCAGGTTTTACTGAATACATGAAGGTCAGTTTCATTTACGGTTAATTTGTGTTTATTTATATAATTGTTTTTAAAAACATGCATAAATAAACACATTTTATTGCATGTATGAAAATTTATTTTAATGGCATTTTAAATGAAATTAGATATCGAAAATTACACCAAAAAATTAAGTGCTTTTATAATGGGGTCAAGATTTTTTTATTTAGAATGACGATTGAACATCCCACGTTTAAACTTTTCTATATTGTCTAGGAGTAAAACCTACTCTCTTAATATCTGTATATGACTGGATCAGCGGTATAGCTGTGTATACAGGGAAAGTGCGGTGAATAACCTAACGGACATGAAAGAGAGGGCGAGCTCACTGCTGTAATTCGTCATTCATCTGCTCATAACTATCGGTTTAGTGGCACACCCTTTCGGAAAATTGCGAAACGACCACTGTGCTGCCATTACCAATCGTCATTATTACATATGAATAAGTGATATATAACGAACTGAGCCATGACATGGCGTGACATATTCGGCAATCCGGGTCACTATTGGGCTGTGTTTTTGCAGCAGTTCAAGCAGCAATTATTGCAACACACTTCGGCACTCCCAGAAGTTCAGTTTTTCTCTACTTCCGTTTTGTGATTCTGTTATTTATACGTCCTGAGAAACCCGTGATGGCTGAGAGGTGAACTCGAGTTCGTAAAAATATTTTAGACTAACTTATTCTCCAAATCAGAATCTTGATGGTGAAGCCAATAATCGCTGAGCTAGCAAAATTTTCCTTGTTTATATCAACTCGATTTTATTTCGGTACAGCCCGTCATTCAATCCTACCCTGGGCCAGTTGACTCACACACAAAACTCTCATCCCACATCTCCAATATTATTTGCAATATTATCATCTAATTTTCGAATTAATCTCGAATCTTTCCTTGCTATCCAGACTTTCCCACTAATCTTTCAAGACCATTCTGATCATTCCATTCTCCGTCAATACCATCCTGTCAGTTTTTCCCAAATATTCTCACCGTCATAGAATTTGAAGTGTGGGAAAACAAATGACAGTAAATTCCTAACTCATTTGTACTGTGCCTAATTTCCACTATATTTAACAAAAGCAGCATGATACAGCTGTAACTACTCCCATATTCCCGCATAAAGCAACATGTCACGGATGTAGCAGTTACTACCCCCTATTCCTACTTAATGTGCCAAAGACGCCTCCGTAGCTACTCTACACTTCTTGCATAGGACTGCGTGACACATGCTTGGTGTATAACTACCCACCACTCTTGATGCCTACGTGCTTGTTGTAATGTTTACAGTTTAGTATTTACCGTACAGTTTAGAGGGGTTTTAATTTCGTTCACGGACTGTATTTATACGTTTCGTATAATTCTCAGAACAAACAGGCGTGATTTTTCTCAACATTATCAAAGACTTCGCTATTACAATGGAGAAACAGCGTGTTTTCCGTGGGGCAGGTACCGAATTTGTAAATGTTACCTATTTGAAATTTGTTAATATTTCACCACAAAGTTTGTGTTGTTTGTTACGTTTTATTAAAATTGAATGTTGCATGACACGAAAAATTTGCACTGTCGAAATTAGGCTTAATGTGTAGAGAAAGTTTTGGGCTATATTTTGAGTTAACGTCGGTATACATATTGCGTTTGAAACATATTGGCTTCTGGGTCGTTCCATGTTACGTTCTGAACATGTATTACTTTCTGGATCATACAGTTCAGTTATTTACGGTACTGAAAGTGGAAAATGTGTCCAGCTAGTATTGAGATAAGTGAATGCAAACAGTCCGTTAATTTTTGTCTTTAAATATTCAAGAGGTTAAATAAATTACGTCCCGGCCATATATATGAATACACGTACGTATACAGAAGATTGCATTTCAGATAGTCAATTCACTCTAAATGGCACAAAATTACTAACTGTTCATTCCATTTTCTGATGTTAATTATTTAAATCCTAGCACTGTGTGTAACTTTCTGTGTAAAAAGGGAACGAATTTGCCTGTTAATTTTTCATCAGTGCGAATTCGAACTAAATCTGAACAGAAAAAAAACCGGAATTACATTCTGTTGCCATGAGTGAGGGAAATACTTTCTCTTATGTGTGGATTTTGTCCTTTATCTTACCAGGGATACATGCATGTAGATAAAATTAATCTTGTTTTTTACACTGGTGTTTTATTCTGAGTAATAATGTTTTATTTCTCTGTACATCATATTTGACGAAATTTTATATTTGCGGCGCGCGTATACACAAGTGAAGAGAATTATTCTTCTTTAATCCACAACTTTCGCGTATTAGTGAATTATTTTCTCCTGATTTCGAGCATGCATAGGAATCGGCCTTTAGTTTAAGCCAATGTACGTGAATAATTCAACATGCTTACCTTGTATCAGAGTGAGCAGTAAATTTTTGGTAATTATAATCCAAGTTTCCTTTCGGACAGTCTGTTTACATAATTATTTCGCGGATACTTCTGTGTAATGTTGTTCATGTTCTTATGGCAGTCCGGAAGTATCTTATCCCTGAAGTCATTTCCAGGTAGAAATGTTATATGAAAGTGGTGCGACTCTTTTATTGATTACGGGGCTGTGGATATGTGAAGTTCAAGAATTATTGAAACATACCTGAGCTGGATTCTGTATGAAAATCTCCCTGCTAGGTTACGTGTATACACGCCCGCCGAACCTAAAATTCTAGTATACATGGTGCCTTCTTTCTGTGAAGTACCGGGACGCTGATAAGTCCTTAGCCCGACCAGGAAGGAAACAAGCTCGGAAGCATGTCAGGGACGCGCGCTATTTCAACAGCATCGAGACGCGAGCTGTCAAGTTTTTTTTTTCCTGTAAGGCAAGGCGCCGAAGGAAATGCACGCAATTCTGACAGAAACATTAGCCTTTAGTCACATCTCGGACTCCTATGTTTCCACGTGTGGGGTCTCATTTAAGAAATGGTGTATGAATCAAAAGCGGATGCAAGAGATGAACCATTTTGCCGATTGTGTCGTAAGCTATGCAACATGCAGACAGAAAGTGCATAGCGCTAAGACGACTGGTTTGAATGTTAATTTAAAGTTATTTAATGAAGATCAGTCATAATTTGAAGTATCTTGTCGATTTTGTGAAGATTGAAGCTGACGAACACAGCGGTTCCCACAACAATATCAGCGACGGATTCCACCATTGCGTACCACAAATTTGTGTACTGGAACAGGAACGACGTTTCGAACTTTTAGAATTTCGAAATATCCGTATGCGAATCGAATTGCAATGAAGTTGAACAGAGACCGTGGAATTGGTGTTCCTTGGGTTCTTTCGAAAGCCAGTTTAGCTGAACCCCAGTCAAGAGGTTACGCCCCTGAAACACAGTGGGCAGTAGTTATAAAAGTAGTAGCATCAGGGCCACATTCACAATTTTTCTGAGACCTGCATTTCGTGCGAATTCTTCCTTAAGAGTGCGTTTTAACGTACTGTTAAGTAAGAATTGTTAATATTTTAGTGTTTAGACGCAGTCTGTAAATAACACACTTTATAAACAAAACTTTTTTAGAAAGTTTTAACTAGATGTATTCCACAATTGTAAACACTATGCGATCCCAAAGTGGGCAAAGCATCTGGTAACGAAAATGTTGTAAGGGCCTGAAGATGACTAACTTTTAGTCGAAAAATGTAACCTTGCTTAAGAATAAAAAAGATGGTGCTGACATATACTGTGTAACGTAAATTGAATCCCAAGCACATCGTGATGCCTTCATTGAGAATACAACCTTGCGAGTTTCAAATTAGGTGAAGCTGATTTGTGGCGCAGTTATCGCGAACTTAACTTAGGCGAGACGGACAGTCATATTGCTGGAGAACGCTGGTGACTTGGTGTTAGGTTGCGTGAAAACTGTAAGGGAGATAGTAGATTTTGCTCTCTTCTACCACCATCAAGACCTCCTGCGTTTTTCCGCTTGCGTCAGCTGAAAAGCTGTAGGGTTGGGATATTTTGGCAAGGCTACTGTTTCCAACAGCTATCACATTCCCTGGGATGAAAAGTATCCCCCTTCCGCCGTACCCCCAGGGGGTTACACTGAAATTGCCAAACGGCACTGGGCTCTATTGTCTTGAATAAAAACATTTATCCTTAATTTGTTTGTATAAATTGAGCAAGTTCTATCAAGTGGTAAAGTTTCTGACTTGTACTGAAGGAGTACGCGGCTCGAGTCTCGACCCGGTTACTGACTATTCCGACTGGACCATTTAGTGACCTTCCTGCATCCTTCCTTTTACCTGACTTTTTGGACCACCTTGCGTTAAAAAACCAATATATTTATAAGTTTATGCCTTCTCTTTTATAAGGTAAATTAAGAACCGTTTTGCATTAATTCGGATTCCTTTCTTTTGTATGCAGTGTAATGGCATATTGCGTAAATTTTGTTATGAAACGCGGAATAACATTATCATGAATTAATACTTTTATTTTTTTTTTTCGCTGGACATCCTTCGTGGGACTGAACCTCCTCATTTTTTAGATTTCGAGATCACACTCAGTTACACCATAATCGGTAGGACTCCTCTGGGCGAGTGATCGGCCTCTACCTGACAACACATAACACTCACAAGAGACAGACGTCCATGCCCTCGGCGGGATTCGAAGCTCAAATCCCAGCAAGCGAACGGCCGCAGACCCATTCCTTAGACCGCACAGCCACCGTGATTTTTATTACTACTTAGAAATGGCTCGGAGCCTAAAACGCTTTGGACAGGCTAGTTCAATGTTCTCTTACCAAGAGACTCGTGTAATCGGAAGGCCAGTCCAACTGTACGACCGTTGTTCTAATCTGAGACTTGGTGATATTTCCTGCGGTCGTCCACTGATCCTTTACTGGGGTTCCAATTCATCATTCCCGATAACTATCCACAGTCTTACACATTTCCAAGAGTCACGAACGCGCCTTCGGCTGAAAGTGCAGTGCCAAGTGGTAAGGGGCGGTAGTCAGTTTCAGCAAATAAGTAGTCCAAATCGCACTTTTTCCTTGCTGTTTTACAGAAAATTACACCAACATTTCTGTGTATCTAAGCCCAATTTAGCCTTACTAGAAATTTGTTAATCTCTCCGTAAACCTCTTCCTTTTCTTAAATTGATGTTCATTTTCATGGTTAGAGTAACACGCCACTCTAACCTGTTTTGAATGTTTAATTAATTCGATACACTTAAAATCCAGGTTTTAGGCGCGTTCGCAAAATTTTGAAAAACGACCATTAGCTGCGTCATGTCTGACCGTTCGCGTGGGATAATTCGGCTTTCACTGGACGGATATTAGTGAAATTTTATATTTGTGGGTCGTTAGAAAATCTGTCTAAAAAATCGTTTCATTAATACCTGACAAGAATAACGGATACGACACATGGAAACCATTAAACATGTTTATCATATCTCGGACAATTCTAATTAGAATAAGAATTATTGGAGACAGCATTGTAGAGAAAATCAAAACACACATTTTATGTTCTAATAGCTTTTTCGAAATGGTGCCGTTAATGAGACAACGCGAAAAAAATGTTGTAGAGTCGGACAGGCCACAGATGGCAATACAATTTATCGCATACGCAATGCATGCTGAATACCAAAAGCTACAAACACACACTCAGAATATGCAATAATTATTGCTTCTCTACTGCAAAATTGGTAGCACGAACGCGCCTCAATGTTATGTTACATACACGTCGCCTTTCTTGTTAAATGTCTCTTTTACCATGATTATTCTCTCTCTCTCTCTCTCTCT
>Ga0131853_10009899_pt1 | contig 17448 bp, 12 predicted proteins | sample TergutLab28metaG_FD_92764 | JGI IMG/M metagenome (GOLD analysis project Ga0131853, IMG submission 92764) | Labiotermes labralis P1 segment gut microbial communities from Petit-Saut dam, French Guiana - Lab288 P1 (version 2) (version 2) | ecosystem: Host-associated > Arthropoda: Insects >... | reverse complement strand
GCAAGTGCACTGTTCCCATGACATGGCAAGCAAACACAAGGGAAAAATGTCAGTCAGTTCTACCAGTCATGGGAACACAGCTTTAGACTACTTTACAGACAACCCTACAACTGTAACCGTGCTGACACGAATAAACCATTAGATTCACTTCCACATTTACTTAAGTGTGTTACAAGCCACTGACCACACATCTGCTTATCCTCATCCTCAACTGACGGCAAGGCCACATGGCAGGCTAGCTGATGCAACTATAAGCTTGGTCATGCATGCCAAGGGTGTGTTCCTGAAGGTCACAAACTAATACTTGACCACAGTTGCAACACACATCCTTTCCAATTTACTGTCTTGTCATCCTATCATTCAGTTCCAATAATCTGAGCTATAGAAAGCACAGTTAAATTTATCACAAATGAATAAGAAACAAATGGTATGTTACCAACCAAATGTGATTTATGTCACTGCAAATGGAAGAATGTGAAAGAACCTTACAAACTAAGGCCATAAAAATTGCAGACTATCTTACAAATGAAGTGGTCAAATATTATTTTAACAGAGATAACAACATGCAAGAATCTGGCTTACCAAGCCACAGGATGGCTTCATTGACATTAAATGGATACTGCATATCTCCATCCACTAGTCCAGGTGTATCAACAAATGTCACCAAACTAAACTTCTTCTGCTTTGAAGTCGAAATTTCAGTGGAGAGGAAGTCCACCACACCTGCATAAACAGAGTGTTCAGAAACTGTTCAGTTTATCACCACTATGTAACTCTTCAATTGGGTGAGTGGCACTGCCCCGATGTTACCCTTCACTAGGCAGCTAGCATGGTCCAATTTTACGCAAGATGCCCAGTGATGAGCCACACCGTGACAGAGCTGCAACCTCTACAGAGTGGCACAGCAAAACTGATGTGATACATCTTATACATTGCAACCCCTCCCACAGGAAAAGCCAAGATTACTGTAAACAACAGGAAACAGGAAAAGGGAGGGGAATTCCACCCCTCCACTTCCAAAGACAAAACGGCAACCAGGAAAATGTGTTCCAACAAGTGTCCAGAAATCAAAGGCAAACACAGTGAAAGGCAACTGTAATTCACCAGTAAGAAAAATATAATTGTGGAACACAGAAAATAGTACATTAGTCTATTAAGGATATTACATAATAAAAAGCTTCATAACTTACATAGCTCCAGTATTGTTAGTGTCATAACACTTAACCACACCAGATGGGCTGGACATGTAGTTTACATTAGAGGGAGACAAGATGTGCACAAAGAATTTTGGTGTGGAAGTTATTCAGAAAGCAATCACTAAGAAGACCAAGAACCTGATGGTGGGACAACAGGATGGAATAGGGGAGATATGTTGTATGGATCAGCAGCAGATGGAAATAACCAAGAATCATGTCCACAGGCAGGCGTCAGCACTAGCAATGGTACATGAGGAAAAAGTTTCGGAATATCTCGATATTAATTCCAGTCCATCCAAATTCACCATCTATAACAATACTTATCTTCTGAAAGATATAAAAAAATTCAACACTTTGTATTGCTCTTATGATTTTGGGTAATATTCTGTAGGAGTTTGGATATCATAGCCGCTATAGTGACTAGGCCAAGATGGGCGATCTGGGGTTCGAATCCCAGCAGGGCGAAGACATCTCTTTACAAACCGTCCAGACTGGCTCTGAGACCCATCCAGTCTCCTATTCAATAGGTAATGAGTCTCTTTCCTTGCGGTAAAGTGGCCGAGGTATAAAGTTCACCACTCACCTCCATCTAGTGCCAAGGTCATGAATCAGTGGAGCCATACCTCTACATTCCCTATGTGCCTCCGTGACGTGTATAGGGGGAACTTTATTTTAGCAGTATTCTCGTGGGCTAGGTCTACAGCAGGGATTAGCACCATTTGGCATAAAATACAACATAAATGAACACTGTGTTTCATGTTCATGATGTCTATCAAGTCAAGACTGTCATTTAAAATACTCACTTCTCAAATCAGTCTAGTTCTGTTTTGGGTTATGGTGTGCTAAATGTTAAGTATGTGTGATGCAGATCTGGCATTATTAGTTCAGCAAGCTACCACAAATTCCAAACAGAATGGTAGGTTTCTAATTAAAAGCAGGAAGAAATTTGTGGGGAGCAAGGGGTTACAATGTTTCATAAGTCACAGATACAATTTAATAAAATGTTTCAGATATGAATTTGCTTCATTCTTGAGTTATCTGACAATGGCAGTCCACAAATTTTAAAAAAATCTAGGAGCAACCTCAAGATTCTAGGCACCAGAACAGTGACATGAGATAAGTTCCATACTGAGGACCCTCAAATATAATGTACCACCATACCAAACTCAGTCACCCGCATGACCTAGCACCTTGTATCTGTGCACTCCTCTTGGTAACATTAAACCAGCAGCACAAAAATCCCACACATCAGAGAGCCCCCATACCTAAATTTTGTACAGTGGCATCTAAAATTTGTGGGTCAGTAGTATTGAACTTGCCTCATGTCACCTTTCAGGCACCTACAATTTTTAAGTGGCTTCCAGATTTAAAAAAAAAAATCTATACATCTCTACAGCAAACCAAATACAAAAGTTACTTAGAATAGAATGGTAGGAAAGGTGACATGGATCTGACGGGACAGGAAGCAGTCACAGCATATACAGTTTATCACAACATAAACTTCTAGAAGTATAATTTAAAAAAACTGAAAATCGTGGTCTGGTGCTTTTCAATATGTCCTGTCAAAGCGGTCTCCAATTACAATTTCACCTGTTTGTCATATCTTTAATATAGACCATGACCATTTTGCTCCACACCCTTTACAGCTCATTATTCATAATATACACACAGTAATATTCATGTAACATAATGATCACACATGTGTTTTCTTAAAACAATCTGCCAAAGAACAGAGAAGATAAAAATAAAAGTCAACATTGGCTTTAAAAAGAGTGTCCGCTCACTGGAAAGTATGCATATACCCTCTTGTTTGTATAAAATTACGGCCTGAAATTTAGTTTTATTGGTAACTATAATTTATATTTGATCCTTCAATGTGAAACATGGGTACTAAAAACACCTGACCATATGCTTCAGTTTGAGCGTCCATGTAGGTACATGCATACAGGAAGCTTCAGTATCCTGGAAACATGTGGCAGCTGTGATAAGCAACAGGAAGTCACAATGTCACGTGGCTAAACCACACTCTGACCACCCTAGTTGACTGCTTCTCTGACACAGAAAAATCCCAAACCCAGACTCATACACTCATATCACTACTAAATTTGTACTGTTTGATTCTGTTGCTTACATATAAAGAACTATTTCTTGGATCAACATCAGTTTTGTCTGTAAGCTACATGCTAACATATACCAGTATGTCAAATTAGGGATCCTCACATTTTTAAACTCAACATTATACAGTCGTAGTCAGCCTCATGTCCCAACCACCTTATTTCCAAAAGCTGTTAGCATTGACTGGATATGAAACTAGGTGAGTTCCAGATCTGGTCTGGATACGATGGTGAAATGAAAAATCCCCATTCCTGCTGAGAATGAAACCCCAGTCATCCACCTCATTGTCGGTCACAGAGTGGGCTCCAGAATCTGTCCGCATATGATGGAAAAGTGAAAACTTCCTGTCCCTGCTGGGAATCAAACCCCTGTCACCCATGTCGTAGACAGTTATTGGCTGAACTCCAGAACCTGTCTGCATATGATGGTGAAAGGAAAAATTCCTGTCCCTGCTGGGAATCAAACCCTTGTCACCCATGTCATAGCCAGTTATTGGCTGAACTCCAGAACCTGTCTGCATATGATGGTGAAAGGAAAAATTCCTGTCCCTGCTGGGAATCAGACCCCACTCATTCACCTCATAGCCACTCACTGGCTGGGCCCCAGAATCGGTCTGCATGTGATGAAGTGAAAGATACCTGTTCCTGCTTGTTTCTTTGTTTAGTGATTCTTGGTATGCCCCAACAACTACACAAATTCATGACACATAACGGACACTGATTCTGAATGACAAATTGGGAAGGCAGTAATTATGACCCATTTTAAAACAATGTCAACATTCTCATGGAGAAAATGAGGAAAATTACATGAAATAACATCCACTTCTATACAGGATTCAAAATGACTGCATCCCAAATGAGAATGATGTACATAAACATGTACCAACACTTGATTTCAAACTTTCGCCATGTTCTGAATATAGTGTGTTTTCTTTTGGGTAATTCTCCGGCGTCTCAATTTTATATGCCGACGTTTTGGAACACTCTATCTGTTCCTTCTTCATAGGCAGGTGGATGAAGAGTGACTGGGGGACAGAAAAGCTGGGGTATTTATACAGGAAGGTTTTGAATGGAAATTTTGCAGAGCCAATTGCAGGAGGGTGGCAGATAGGGGGCGGCTCGGAGGTAGAACAGGTTGTGGAGGGTTGAGGTATATAAGGCGCGTGTCAGGGAGAGGTCCAACTGTTGTGTAGTAGGTGGCTGTCTCCTTTCCATATATCCAGCTACCTGCCACCAGTCAAGGATGCACTAGGATTAAGAACACCGGGCATATACAGGATCCCTTGTGAATGCGGCAAGGTTTATACTGGACAGAGAGGTTGGTCCATCCACCTCCGAATTAAATAGCACGATAGACATATAAGACTGGCTCAACCTGACAAATCAGCAGTAGCTGAACGCAGCTTCTACCATGACCACATCATCAGACTACAAGACACTAAACTGCTTTCTGCAAAAATCAGATACATGGATCATCTCAACAGGGAAGCAATTGTAATTTAAATGCATCCACACAACATAAACAGAGAAGATGGCCTGACCCTAAGCAAATCCTGGAAACCACTTTTACATAAAATCAAGGAAAGGAGACAGCCACCTACTACACAACAGTTGGACCTTGCCCTGACACGCGCCTTATATACCTCACCCCTCCACAACTTGTTCTACCTCCGAACTGCCCCCTATCTGCCACCCTCCTGCAATTGGCTCTGCAAAATTTCCATTAAAAACCTTCCTGTATAAATACCCCAGCTTTTCTGTCCCCCAGTCACTCTTCATCCACCTGCCTATGAAGATGGAACAGATAGAGTGTTCTGAAACGTCGGCATATAAAATTGAGACGCCGGCGAATTACCCAAAAGAAAACACACTATACGTACCAATACAAAAAACCACTTGGTAAATAAGAAAATGAGTAACAGAAGAATGAGAATTTATATGAGCAAATGAGATAAGGCCAGAAGAACACAACTTGGCTATCAACACAGCACTGTGGTGCACCAGTCATGTTTCAAAATGGAAAAGGAACAACAATAAAACTTAATTTTGCTTCACTTGTTTACTACACTGTGTTTATATTGTTACCATTCCTGCAAAAAAATAGTTCAAGGAGCTCAACGTCATCATTAACTTTCCTTAGACACCATAATAAAAGTTACATACTTCTCAGAATCTAGTTCCATACCAAACAACAAATCCTACAGTCAGTGCATCAAGTTGCCAACAGTGGCAAGGTGTTCATACAGAGTTTCACAAAAATGAATAATATTGATGTTTGCAGCTGACATTGGGGGATGAACAGACATTGCAGGTCACTGATAGGGTTCCTCTGAAAGCATAAGACTGCAAAGGATGTGAACCATGACACAGTACGCACATATGTCATATCACTGAAGCCCATAAAAAAGTATGGCTTTTACTACCACAATTTTCATGCAACTCACAAATGCCTAACATTATGTTCTACCCCTTTACACTAAATTTCACCCAAACCAGACAATGTCACCAGTGTGGATAGAAATGCATTGATTTTCACGAAATTCACAGTCCCTCAACTAAGTTTTGAGAACATCTCCCAGACAGAACTGCATGCAAATCAGATTAAAAATATAGGAAATAGGTCAATACACCTTTAGCTAAAGTATGCTTTTCAATGTACCAATTTTCACAAAACTAGTGAGTGTTCAATACCATTCAATGAAGATGTCTTACATAAAATTTTGTCCAAATAAAAAAAAAAAAAATATATATATATATATACACATAAATATATGTATAAAACACAATCCAAATTTCATTGCTGTCATCAAATTTTTCACAAAATTATTTTTGTCCAAAACTAATGGCAGATATGAAGAATATGGGGAGATGAGTTACAGGCACAAGAAACACAAAAATTAAATCAAAATTACAAAAATTTATTACTTACAGCAACCACATCATTCATAAATCACAATGGTTAAAGATGAACTTACCATCAATCTTCTGCAGTGGTTTGAAGTGTGGATACAAGTGAAGTGTTGCATTACCCTGCAACAAATGACACCAATATCTGAGAGGTAATAAATTTGAACTTCAATCAAGACCCTTGCACATCAACAAAACATAACATGTTGATTCACACTAATGATACAACAGTGTTGCAGGTAAACAAACAAGATGATGAAAGAATAAATAACTGAGGTGGCAATTAACCTAACTGAACACACTCTGTTGTGTTTATAAATTAATCCTTTTGCACCAAAATTAAGTGCATGGTTTTAAGGGATGGTGTGGAAAAATTATGATATAAAAAAACTGCCTTCACATTTGAGCAATGACAGCTACATATATCAGCTAAGAACTGTGCAAGAAAGTGCCTTAATCACCAACTTTTCAGCGACAAACTTATCATCCTTCAGTTTTCTGCGCATTCCACTGTGGGACAACTACAGTCACTGCTATGAGCCAAAAAGTTCATTGCTTTGAGTCGCCATCCAAAACAACTATACATATATTATGTAACAATAAGCTGCACATACATGTGTCAGTCAAGACAGACCATCATGATAAAAAACATATAGTTGTGAATGAAGGTGACACACCCATCACCCAATCAACTAAAGTTGTGTTGGCAGCAACAAAGACACGCATCATATACTGTGGGTTCTTTCAAAAACATCCAATCAGCATGGTGCCCAATGGCGAGGTCTTGGTGATACCCAAAGGCAGGCTTGAGAGTTTATCTTGGGCTCTAGTCTGGGTACCAGGGCAAAATTTATGACCTTTAATAGGATTCAATCCAGGGTTGTAACTGGTCTTCTTATGGGTCATAACACCCTGAGGAGACATCTCTACCTACTAGGGCTGCTTGATAGCCCCTTGTGTAGGAAGTGCGGGGTGGGAGAGGAAACCTCGGCTCACATTCTATTTGAGTGTGACGCTTTGGCCTCACTCAGACATGTGTACCTGGGCTCCTTTTTCTTGGAGCCGGAGGATATTAAGAGTTTAGGCTTGGGGGCCATCTGGAACTATAGTAAGGTTGTGGGGCTCCCATGATTCGATATGGGGCACAAAGGGCCCATCCTAATCAAGGCCTAGGTGCATCGGGGCTGAGAGGCCCCGAACCCAAATGCAAATCTATCTAGCTTTCAAAAACATCCCTTATTCAGTGTTCTTTAAAAAGCAAGGAAGATCAGCTGTAAATGTGATGTCTGCCATCCATTAGTCTATGACCTAATAGCAGTGCCTAAAGAGTTGGACAGATATTTTTAAATTTTAATGTGGCACATTTTCACTACGGAAAATTCCAATTTTTGGCAGTACTGACTATAATACAATCCACTTTATGTTAAGGACATGAATGAACTTCTTCAAGCGTATTACAAACTGCAAATCTAATTTTATTAACAAGGAGCATTTCTAATTTTTTAATTTCTATTGTTGTACCATGCATTTTGATATCTATAAAGTTCAAATGCACTCTTTATTACACTTGACAAGTTTTAAAATTTACATTAAAAATCACTTTGACTTGCTCCTACATGTTTCGGTCTACGACCATCATCAGGAAACCTTCACTAGAGCCTAGCTAAAGTTATATTTAGGTTAAGATTCGGTAAAAACTACGTCGTTATATGTTATGTGGTGGTGTGGCAGCATGCCATAGGTATGTGTACTTTCGCTGTGTTAAGTGCAAATCAACAAAGCGAACAGTGCACATACCATACCTATGACATGCTGCCACACCACCACATAACATATAACGACGTAGTTTTTACCGAATCTTAACCTAAATATAACTTTAGCTAGGCTCTAGTGAAGGCTTCCTGATGATGGTCATAGACCGAAACATGTAGGAGCGAGTCTAAGAGATTTTTAATGCAAATTTTAAAACTTTGTCAAGTGTAATAAAGAGTGCATTTGTTGGTGTATGAACTTTATAAGGAGCTTTTAATCACAATAAACTTCTAAGAATGACTTTCAGATGAGACATCCCCATTGTACAGAATCATAAAATATAGTCAAACACAACTTATTTAATATTTTATAATTAAAATATATTCTTACATTGCTTCTTTATGATTCTAACAATGATACTGGGAATTAAACCCTTTCACAGCATGATTTATAAGATGACTACAGAAATGTATGTGAGTGTGTTTGTGCTCACTACTGCCTTCTAACCCAAGTAATGGATTTTCACGATCCTCAGCTGAGACAGAATAGGCCATGAGGTCCAAACCCTGATGCTGATGATGATGATACAAAAAAATCAAGTACAATGATATATGCAAAACTGGAAAACTGCATATGGAAAGTGTGTATTGCAATGAAGTACACCATTCTCCTTCAGATCAGGGTCTTCTGGGTTGTGATGTCATATATCAATCATTACTGGTGGATACCAAAGTGTCATGAGGATCACACTGCTTCCATCTTCAAAATCAAAGTGAGTTTGGTACTATTATGGTAAGATACAGAGGGAGGATGCAAAGGAGGTCCGTAGTACACAAAGAAGTAGAAGCTTTTCTAGGACAATGGGAATAGTACACAGGAGACATGAACACCTTTTTATAGGCCACAATGTTAGTCACACAACAGACAATGAAGACAATAAAAAGATATCCTTACACAGGGCCACAGTTGAAGGTACTGGGGAAGTGAGACCCAGCCCAAAAATATTTTGATGTTTTGCTGACCGTGCATCTCAGTATATAGACACTGCACAATCTTAAGAACTATATAAACACAACTTTTTTAGATAGGTAATATAAATAGACATAATTTTTTTAACAATTTTAACAACCGGACAAACATAACCTTATAGACACAACAACTAATCAGCAATTTATACGATTTTATGACTAGGTAAACGCAGCAAACATAAATGTAAACAGACATAGTACCTTTCTAATACGTTTAATAACTGGATAAACATAACCTCTACATGACATAAAATGTTTATAGTAAGTAATACAGAGTAATCACACCCAAAAAATTCACACATAAATTTTACTACTATTTGCTCATATTTATAGAATTGTATTTTAGTAATTTTAGACCACTCACTAATTTCAGTGTGATGATACCAGAGGTTGTGTAATGCAATTTTGACCTCCTGATGATGAGCACATGTGCTTGAAACATGTATAGGCATGAAATAAAGTTATTGTAAAAAAAAATTTTATGCATCAAGTTGGTTAATTACTAAGATAAACAAAAATATGTTGCTCCAACACAACGTTTTAATGTCTCGTTACACACACAGTGCTCCACGTTTCGGTCTGCACAAACCATTACCAGGCATTTCTTTTTAACAACTTAAAAACCCCAGGGACACTTGAGCACGCAATTATCCTGTTAGTGAGATCTCACTAAATTTAGTTATTTATTAGTATAATAAGTATACATCATATTTATGGGCTAAAATATCGAAATTTTGATGTAAACAAAAGTCAAATGAAAAAAAAAAAACTCTTCATATTCTTCTTGGTCTAAATGGACATGCTGGTTCAAATGAGGTCCATCCTCCCTTTTCTGTCTTATTTTTCTGTGTTTTTTCAAGTCCTGTTCATAGTTTTTGATGTAAATTATAAAAAGAAGTATATTGTATAATTTAGTCAAAAATAAAAACAGGAGCTGAAAGAACACAGAAAAACAAGAAAGATCTTTTGATATAAATCATAAAAAAAGTACATTTTATAATTTACATCAAAAAGTACAAACAGGTGTTGAAAAAACACAGAAAAACAAGACAGAATGGGGAATATGGACCTTATTTGAACCAGCATGTCCATTCAGACCAAGAAGAATATGAAGAGTGTTATTTCCATTATATTTTTATTTACATAATAATTTGGATATTTTAGCCCATAAATATGATTCATATTTATTATTTTAATAAACAGCCAAATTTAGTGAGATTTCACTAACAGGATAATTGCATGCTCAAATGTACCCATGTTTTTTTTTTTTTTAATTATTGTAACAAGAAATGCCTGATGATGGTTACTGCAAACTGAAACATGCAGCATCATGTGATAGGGCATTAAAGTGTTGTGTTGGAGGCATATTGTCATTTGTTTGTTTATGATACAGAAAAACACAAGTAGACCTATCAGAATAAATAAAATAAACATGAGTGCTGCTTCAGGAAGAAATGCCAGTCCTGTCCCTAGCAATAAATAACCTTCTTTCTTCTGTCCTTCATGAAGTGGATAAGATGCATACATGACCTACTCAAGGAGAAATAACCCTCCTTTCTACTCATTCTTGTGGTGGAACTTCATTCCCATAACTCTTCATGTCAGCTGGTCTCTGTACCTGGATTTCTGTGACAGGATTGTAGTGTCAATAAACATGATACAATGACCATGGCCATTCTGCTACAAGAAAACTTCTCCAGCTGACACAGTCACATGAAATGTTGGTGTACATTAATCCTTCTCCCAATGATACACTAGTTTGTCCAACGTACACCTCCTACACACATATATCTTGTGTTTCCAGATGTATGTCACCTTCACAAGACCCCCCCCCAAAAAAAAAAAAACCTCTGCAGGCTTAACTTGGTGTGAATCCTACCATCTTTAAACTGTAAAAGCTGTGATATCTGGCACTAGATGACTCACCAGAAGTTCTACAAACTGGCAAAGGACTAAGAGGTCTATTACATTTCACTGTGCCACCAATCAGCATCAGTGTTGTAAACATGATGATCAAAAGAATATTACTATCTCCTTTTTTTTAAATTTTTACAGCGTGTGATATAAGTATCTACGAAAACAGACAGAACATATGGCAGAAAGAAAAGGACAGGATGTCAACTGACAAACTAAATTGTTAGGACTGTCCACAAGTTGGTAGGTCCACTAACATAAAATACATGTTAGGTGTAGTATTCCAATATCCAAAAAATTATGATATCTAGCAACCCCCAAATCCCAGAGATGCAGATACCACACTTTTGTGGCATAATGTTTCAACTGTGTCATTCTGATTTGGATAAAGGTGTTTTGGAGATCACGAAGGAAGCTGAATAATGTGGAGTCTTCTCTAGGTGCACTGCTTTTCTGCGGATGTGGGTCAGGGCAAAAAACTTCAAGTGGTATGTCAAGTTGTGTGGTGACCCTCCTAGTTGCAACTGACTTTGGCCCTGTCTGCAAATGAGGATAGACGAGACAGTCTGTCCATTGAATGGTGGTGGGACAAAACTTTCAAGTGCACACTTAAAAGGTCAGCTTCCTGCGCAAAGTGTGACTCAAGCTACCAACTACCCTCGTCTGAATATGCTCTTGTCCGGGGACAGGAGATTGAAGGAGAAAGTGGGATGCAGTTCGTTAATAGTAGTTCACAGAGACACATACCATGAGAGATTCCCTTTTCTTGCCACTTGTGACAATGACAAAGCCCTGTGTCTCAATTGCAACACCTGTTTTCTGTACATGTTCCTCAATGTACCTGCAACATACAAATGCATGTAAGTTACTTCATGTAAGGTTCAGCTAATGTTACAGTTACCACAATCATTTAAGACTCACAACATCATGCCACTTTTTTTTAGAATGCACAGAATTCAAATTTAACTTCACACACACGCACACACACACACACCCACCCACACACACACATATATATAGATATATACATACTGATGTATGCTTTGAATGGGTGTGAAACTTTGTCCCTCACACGGAGGAAAAAGCATATGCTGAGGATTCTGGAGAATAGAGTCCTGAGGAGGGTGCTTCTGACCACAGGGAATGTAAATTTGGGTTAATGAGGATCAGGTTGGTGTGTACAGTATGTTGGCACAGACGTTTGTATCATACGCAAGAGAGTGGGAGAAAATGGTGCACACACGCACACACACACACACACACATCACACATTAGATTAAAACTGTTTTCTACTGGAAAATTCATGGTCCACAGATATAATTCCCATAAATGCAGGGAATTTCTACATACAGTCCCTAAAAAATTAGCAACACTCTCCCTACTCTATGGCAGTGAAACTTGGGACACTAAAGGAATAAGCCCAATAAAGAAACTCAGCAGCAGAGGTGACATTTTAAATAGAAAATCGCACAATACATGCTGCTTGATAACAAAAGAAATCAAGATATTTTGAAACAGCTTAGAGCACAATCAGTTTTTCATATAAATCAACAAGTACAAAACTAATGGATACACCATGTTTGCACCCAGTAGACAGATTCAGACTCTCACACACTATGATAAACTACCAACCAGCAGGAGAAACGAACCCAGGATGCACATTAAAGACTTTTGGATTGCTATACTGAGACTGAAGTGGACCACAAGGCAACTCACTGACAGCATGATGATGGTGATGATGACGGAGGTGGTGGCGGCGATGATCATCAACACAATCATCATCATCATCATCATCATCATCATCATCGTGACGACATCAAAATCCTACAAAATCTGCTCCTGTACACGCTGGGTAAGAGATATCAAAGATTCAGATTATGGGGATTCCCTGTACTGTACGTATAATATACTCTTGAAAATGTAATCAGGAGTACAAATATCGTAGTGTACAGAGACATACATAGGCACAACTTGGCTAATAACATTGAGGGGAGGGGGAAGCAAAATTGACCACAGATATTAGGAACTTTAATGTATGAAAAAGTTAAGTTACAAAGAGGGTGAAGATTGGTTTGAATAGTCTGAACCAGTCCTTTAATATACATACACACTACTACAACCCTTTCCCCCACTCCCACCGAATTCTTTTTATTTGCCTCTGTTCAACTCAGTAGCCAAAAGAAATCTATTGTTAGTTACAAAAAAATATTTGGGGGGGGGGAGAGGTGCGGCAATTGCCCTCCCACCAAGTTATGCCTATGGAGACAATTTTTCTTCTGCAGAAAAGCAAATGAAGAGTATCACATTACGTTGCTTACAAGCATAAGACTGTTCTTTCTGCTTCTCCAGTAAAATTATTTCAAAGAAAGCTGTAGTCCTGTAGGCGATTTTTAAACAAAAATTTAAAAAAAAAAACCTATCGTATGCTTAATGAAAATATATGAATTTAGCAAAGTGACACAGATCAAACTTATCCATGAACTTCCTCCGTTGAACATACGTTTGAAATTTCACCTAAGTCCGTTCAGTATATTCAGAGTGGAATCACGCCGACAAACCGATAGATATCACCTCCACGACATGTATGAATTCGTGTCAGCAGCACACAAAGAGATGCTGATAAATGCCACTTCACTGAAAGTTCACTGCATGGGAAGAACAACACGTAAGTGACTACATCGGCTGTGTCTCCGAAAGTTACACTATGAAAACAAACAGAAGAGTTGTTTCGGTCTACTGGAAGATCCAGCAGTTATCAAAACAAACAGACGCCCATCTAAACAGCGTGTGCGCCAAGTTGCTTGCAAAGGCAGCTTGGGCCTTGTGCAGCATGTACAGTACATGATGTCAAGGCACAAACAATTCCTCCGCTAGAGACCCCAAGTCTTCTGCGATGTTACTACGTGTTGTACCCTGAAGATGGAGGCAGCATAGTCTTCCGAAATGTATCAACACCGTGTAACATTCCAGAAGACTCGGATCTTCATCGGCGTCACTGTGATACACAAAAATCTCGCAATTCTTCCAGTTTTCCTACCTAGTCACTTGTTCATTCCTTTACTTCACTACCTTCCACTCACTGCTCAGCTATACTCGTACAGCAGTAAAAAAAAAAAAGCATTATAGAGGTTAAATGGTGGTGGCATCGCATAGGCCGTAGCCTACATTAAAGCGCTACGTAGAATATGACTTAAGGTGCTGAGAACACCACAAAAATGTCAGGATGTCCTCGGGACTACACGAATTCGACGCAGTGCTAGCACAAGAACCTTGCGTTCTGTGCCCTGCCTCTTTCCTCGTAAAAAGTAGGCTTCATAATGCTACCGCATTGTACTTGTCTCTTCTGGTAGTTGACTCAACTGTCGACCGGCTCACTTCCGTTAACATACGCCGTGTTTTATCTCACACATTACCAGCTACAGCCTGGATTGTAACACGACCACTTCCCTCACACACTTTCTAGTTTACCGCACTTTCAATTCAAGCTCAACGAACTCTGCGGTTAATGAAGTGCCGTTTATTACAAGCAGTCATCGTTACTCCTTGTCAACTGCAAACAGAAAAAAACGCCGTTTGACCCTTATTCTGCTAACGTGGAGAATATGGTGAGCTCCTAATAATGCCAGCAGATAGGAGATGAGATTTAACTCGGCGTTTAAAGGGTTAAAGGCAGTCCCGAAAGAAGTAATGGCCGTTCCCGGTGGCCGCGCGGCCAAATGCGTGGGTATGCGACCGCCCGCTTGCTGATATTAGGGGTTCGAAACCCGCCGGGGGCATGTATGTCTGACTCGTGCGAGTATTGTGTGTTGTTTGGTAGAAGTCTCTGAAACAGGCCCATCCCTCGCCCAGAGGGGTCCTACAGTGCGCGAGTGTCATTATTATTATTATTTGCATTCGAATCGATATCCAAAATGGTTGGAAACCCTTCTTGATATAGAACAAGTATAAAGGAATTAATGTACATAAAAACAATTACAAAGAAGGATTACAATTAATACATTATTACACATTTACATAAAACCAAGACAAAAGTTTCTTGAATGCAGTAGAAAAGTAAAGCATATAAAAATCATTAATTAATTAAAACACTGGGGGAAATCTGATACACAACTATCACATATGGGATGATTAGTTATCTACATTTTAAACATTAAAGTACTCATCTAGTGAATAAAAGGAATCTGTATGTAAAAACCCACAGGCTGCTTTAAATTTTGAGGGGTTATTAGAGAAAATTTTAATGTCAGAGGGAAGACTATTAAAAAACTTAATACCAAGGCAGTAAACTCCTTTTTGACACATAGCCAGATATGTTTTGAGGTGTATGGATGTTAATACTTTGACTAGTATTATATAATAAGTTTCCGAATTTACTATAAATTGGTCTTTATTATTAACTACACATAAGAGCACAGAAAATACGTACTGTGACTTAATGGGTAAAATGTGGAGTGTCTTGAATATATTTCTATATTAATCTCTACTCCTACATACCATGATAATTCTAATTGATTTTTTTTTTTGCAAAGAAAGAAAGGAAGAAAGAAAATGTAAATATGAGTCACTTGACGTTCGGGATGGTTCGTACAGACCTTCCCCAAATAAACACCAATAAAATGTGTTCATACAAAACGTGTCATTGTGCAGGTTATTATGTCGACAGCCAATTTCATTGCATCGCAGAGCTAAATATTTTGAAATTATCCGACCACGGTTTGGTTTGCGTTTCACATCATTGTTCTTTCTAAATACCAATATGTCGGACAATTACATATGACTGTAAGATAAACGTTGAATACAAGTAAATACTAATTTTAAAATTACAAACAGTAAATTATTCTTTAAAAAGGTACTATTTACTGGCGACATTTCGGCGATTATCGTGAATTTATCGATAATCGTCGGCGTGCCGGTAGCAATGCAAGCTTATAAGTGCATAATCGACATAAAGTAGTCTAACAATCTGTTATGGACTACTACAAAGGACACGACTAACTTTGCAAGTAGTGCACTACTTGCTTCCTGGAAATGGCACCATCATATGACGCGCTTTGGGCAAAAAAATTCGCGCGCTAATCCACTCCGTCTGTAGCTATGATTTCCACAGACAGCCCAGCAATAGATCCGTTCGTACAGGCGTATAAATACTACAGCCGCAGACGGATACTAAAAATCACACTTTCACTGAATATTCTAGCTATAAATGGGTAAAGTTATGAAAAAGACAGCTTGATGTTATCGGCAAAAAGTAGGACGCTGCAATACCTCTTGCGACGGCCGCCACTTGTAGTGTTCTCGTATGCAGCTCTGATTTTCATGTGCTTTCCATGTGGAAGTCAATCGTGGCGCTTGCAGTAACAACCCAAGCCCTACGGTAGCCGTGCACACCCTGCATCGTTACAATAAACTGTCAAGTTCACTTCGCACACACACAAACCAAGTAGATTTTATGGACCCTGTGCGTAATTCCGTTGTTATTATTATTGTTGTTACTACTTAATTAGACCTAATACTATTTCATTCAAATATTATATATACTTATATTCCCACAGTTCAAGCTTTTGTTGGCTATTCCTTCGGTTTACGGATTTCCTTCTATCCGTTCAATGGCCAGGTATTATTCTCCAGTTTCGAAATTTACCCTTCTTATATTTTGCTTTGTATCTCCCATCGTACTTACTTTTTGTAAATTCTCTTATGTTTAATTTCATATGCTATGTCCTCGATGCTTTATTTTAGATGCTTCGTGCTGTTCCTGTAATGTGCCAACGGGCCGATGATTCAGCAAGTAAAGAAACTTGAATTGAACTGAACAATTAACTTTAATTCTTCTAAAGTAACTGTACAATATCTGCATATTTGTAAATTGTTGCATTAGACTGTTTACTTAGAAACTGGTCTTTTCTTCCATAAACTGAATTTAACGGCACGATACTGTCTATATATTCAGGAAAACAACCATTGCAAACATTTTTCTTTAACAGTTATGTTACTTGTGCTGTTATTCTTAAGATCTGATTTTATTATCTCTTTCCTATGTTTTCGTTTGTTGTGCCGGCACTTAAACAATAAAGGGCTGAATTGAACTGAATTACCTTTAAACTTGCTAATGACAAATGCATTGGCCTACCTGAAACCAACCACGTGTCTAAGATATAATTTTGCAGCTATTCTGTGGTTACAATTTATGGTACATGTAATGTTATTTCCCATAATAAACGTTTTGTGCTTTTAGGATAGTACATTCTGTAGTTCCTTGATGTCGTGCTTTCCAGGTATCTTGTTCAGACATTTTCCTAAATATTTTGAGACGGCTCCCGTTGCCTCTCTTATTAGTGGTACAACTCTTGGCTTTATATTACTACTACTATTACTACTACTACTACTTACTACTATTAACCGATGTTATAACGGTTATTCGACCGCCTCTGTGGTCTAGTGGTCAGAGTTTCTGGCTACAGATACAGAGGTCCCGGGTTCGATCCCCGGCGCTACCAGATTTTCTGAGTAGTAGTGGGTCTGGAACGGGGTCCACTC
>Ga0131853_10009898_pt1 | contig 17448 bp, 8 predicted proteins | sample TergutLab28metaG_FD_92764 | JGI IMG/M metagenome (GOLD analysis project Ga0131853, IMG submission 92764) | Labiotermes labralis P1 segment gut microbial communities from Petit-Saut dam, French Guiana - Lab288 P1 (version 2) (version 2) | ecosystem: Host-associated > Arthropoda: Insects >... | reverse complement strand
TTATGATGTAGTCTGTCTTATGACAGATCCGTCACTTTTCCAGCCTTCGGTATCTTTTCATTTCCTTAGGGTTATTAAGTTGCAAGATGTGACAGTACAGTATCCGATTAAAATCTAAAACACTTATGCAGGTTTGGAGAACTTATATGATAGTGAGGTCATAAACAGGGCTTGGGAAAGCATCAGAGAGAATATCAGAATCTCAGCAAAAGAGAGTTTAGATCTGTGTGAACAACAGTAGCATAAACCATTGTTCGATAAAGAAAGTTTACAATTTTTGTATCAATGGAAGCAGGCTAAAATGCTGTCATTACTGGATCCAAACAAAGAAGTGTAGGTAATCTGAACAATGTAAGATGTGAAGCTTGTAGATATATTAGGAACAAAGAGAGGGAATAACAAAATCAAAATTGATGAACTTGGAACTAACAGTAAGATAAATGTATCAGAGACTTGTATAGGGGCATCAGTGACTTTAAGAAGGGTTACCATGCTAGAACTAATATAGTGAAGGATGAGAAGGGTGATCTGGTTGCAGACTCCCACAGTATTCTGGCTAGGTGGAGGAATTATTTCTCTAAGATGTCGATTGTACATGGGGCTAATGATGTTAGGCAGACAGAAATAGATATAGCAGAGCCACTAGTGCCCACAGCCCAATGCCTTTGGGGTTGCTATGGCTACTGAAGAGGAAAAAAGATACAAATCCCCAGTTACTCATCAAATTCCAGCAGAATTGATTAAAGCAGGAGGTAAGACAGTTCATTCTGAGCTCCATAATATATTCTATTTGGAATAAGGAAGAATTGTCTCAGCAGTGGAAGGCGTTGATCATTGTACCAATTGTAAGGAGCATGATAAAACTGATTGTAGTCATTATTGTGGCATATCACTTATCACCTACATACCAAATTTTATCCACCATCCTTCTGTTAAGATGAAACTATTAGGGATCATTAGTTTAGACTTTGATATAACAGGATAACTACTGATCATCTATTCTGCATCTGACAAATACTTGAGAAAAATTTGGAATGGAGTGGGGCTATTTGTAGACATCAAGAAAGTTAGGACAGACGCCATATATAATATTCGCAGTGAGTTTGGAATTCCTATGAAACTAATAAAACTGTACTTAAATGAAAGCTGTAGCACAGTCCGGTTAGGCAAACATTTGTCTGACATGTTTCCTATTAAGAATAATTTGAAACAAGAAGGTGCTTCATCGCAATTGGTTTCACCTTTGCTTGAGAATATTCCGATTTTCTCTCAGATATTTGATGAATGCATAATATATGATCGGTAGTGGACCTGTTATGTCGAAATTCACGAGTTAACCCTGAGAGCATGTTGTTGGATAAAATTTTGAACATAGTTGATGAAAGTGATATGCACCTGTAATTACTACCATTTGTTTGATCACTCCTGTTATAGTAAGAGGAGGAGGAATGCAAGCAATATTTAGTAGGAGTAACCGTCTTATCTCTCGCCATTTGCATTGAGTCATGTACAGTGCGAGTGATGGAGGAGGGCGAGGAATAACAGCGCCACATGCGACAGAACTGCTTTAATACCGTCGTGGTATAGCAGTGCCACACACGGCAGGCTGGCAGAACTAACGTACCAAATCCGGAAAGATAGCCATGATTCGTAGATGCGAGCATAGGTCAACAGGATACGTAGTCGTGGTCATAGATTAATACCTCATCTTGAATGACAGCAGCCCAGCGCTGTGGAGAATTGAATCGAATTTCCTTGACATATGAACAGATATTTCTTAATTTTCATGGAATGTACTATGACACAAGTACACTCTTTCCTCGCTCGTACACAACCGAACTTAATTCAAATATTTATACAGACTTTGAAATGATAAACACTTGTTTTAAAAACAATCACCTATAATTAATTTTTTTTTTTGGGGGGGGGGACTCACTGTATTCACTTTAAGACTAAGAATAGACCAGCAGTTGACATGAAGATTGGTTATAACAAGAAATTAATCCCCAATGTTCTACCTTTCAAATTTCTTGGGTAACTACTGATAGCACATTATCATGGAGAATGCACATTGATCATCTAACAACTAAATTAAGCACTGCTTGTTATATAATCAGACCCATTAGGCCACTTACATCTCATAAAAAAATTACTATTGATTTAGCACTCTTTTTTCATATAGTCAAGAGTTACAGAATAACAGTTTGGAGAAATTCTTGACACAATATACAAGTTTTTTGGATGCAAAAGAGAGTAATCAAAATTATTATGGGTTGTGGGAATAGGGACTCCTGCAGAATCTTATTCAAAAAACTAAAAATTTTGCCACTTAATTCACAATACATATGTTCCCTACTTATATTTGTGGTTAACAACAGAGATCAATTTTTGATAAATCCAGAAATTCATAATATGAATACTAGACATAGTTCTAACCTTCACTTACCTTCAGTAAATTTAGATATTCTGAAATGAGAGTTTACGTTTCAGGTATTAAGATTTTTAATAAGTCTTCTTTTGAACATAAAAAATTTTTCCAATAATCTGAGGACATTTAAAAATGTTTTAAAACACTTCTTATACATGAACTTCTTTTATTAATTAGATGAATATCATAACAACAACAGTAAAAGAAGTTTTATAATAATATGATGTAAAATATTTAAGCCAATGTTGAAGGATTATCTCATACTCCCGTTTTGCATTAGGTACATTTTCAACGAATGGCATGCACATTATTTAATATTTACTGACACAAACATCTGAATGTATTTTGATCTGTTACGTTACGTTACGTGATATTTTTATACGGTTCGATTCCTGGAAGGACAGTCACAACATAAGATGCATTTAGGCCAAACAGGAAGACGAAACAAACTGGCTTGTAGAGGCATAGAGATAAAGAAAATACACTTGAATATGAAGAGATGCGAAACTAATTCTTCATCAGCAAAAGTAAGACTTACTACTCTGCCCTTTACACTATCATTTGCTCCTTCATACATTCATTGTATTCATCCTGTTTTGTCATGACATTGGCACTGGACCCACAGATAAAATACACAGATATGCAAACATATTTTAAATTCCATATTTCATCGCATATTTGTCAACAGATATTCTACATTATAAGAATTTTTTAATGTCATTTAAGCACAATGTATTAGCTAGCTGTACCATGCTACACAAGAAGCTTCACTACATGCTGTAAATGAATGGTGGTACAGCTTGGTGTTAGGAGCAGCGTAATGGAAAGCGGGCAAATGCATCAACCAAGTCAAAATTGAACTTGGTATTCAAATTGAACCCTGGGGTCCTTTGGTTATCCTTAAAAGGTTACTGAAATAATATTAACAAATAGGTCTGTAGCTATAAAACTGAGTATTGCTGAACATGACTTATCTTCAGTCTCCATTCTCCTGTGATGTGCTGTGTCTTTGGGTGACCCTTGAAAGAGACAAGACCACCACGGTATCTCCAAATGTCAGGTACTGGTCCCTAGGGATATAGTACCACATTCCAGAAGAGTGCAGATCTTAGCCATAGGATAGCAAGAGCATAGAAAGTTGCACGACTATTTTATTTTATTCATACTGTGCATGTTCTTATAATCAGTCCATCCAACAGATGCACTTTATAACACACGACATACATAAACTCCAATGTGTTTCTGCACTGAGGTGCCATCATCAGGATGTCATTACAAAAAACGAGTACAAGCCAACCTGCCATTATGTATTTTATTAATTTTTATAACCATAATTAAAATATGCGATTCGTAAAATACATTAAATTGATATTAGTGATGTTTTACGGTATTCTGATGTGTTATATTAATCATTAGCTGCCTTGGTTGTAAATTCTTACGTAGAATGTATTGGTGTTACATAATTATACACTAATCATAAGCTGCCATAATTTTCAGTTCTTAGTTGCGTTTGAGTATATGCGTGGTGTACACAAACATCAGCCTTGATGCCATATGATCTTAAACTATCTTGTCCTGTAATTACATTAACATTGTTTTAGTTAAGCTGATATATTTTCTGTTAATATTTTCATAAACTGTTAACTGAAACGTTAATATAATTACAGGATGAGATCATTTCAGATCATATGGAATCAAAGATGCTTGTATACACCACCCATATACTTAAATGCAACTAAGAACTGAAAACAGTTTCGTCTTATGATTAGTGCATTAACATGTAACACATCAGAATATCGTGATTCATCATTATGGTCAAGTTTATGTATTTTTAAAATCTCATGTATTTTTAACAATAATTTTAATTATGGTTATAAAAATTAACAAAATATATTGGCAGGTTGGCTTGTACATCTTTGGTGTAATGACTCCCTGATGATGGCACCTCGCTGCTGAAACATGTAGGAATTTCTGTATGTCATGTTTGTTTTATTACAAAGTGCAACTGCTGAATAAGATACTGATCATATGACTAATATTAGTGTTGTTTTAGTACTGAAAAAAAAAAAACATTAATACTTACTATGGATATGAGCTGAATCAACGTTGGCTTAAAAATCAGTGTTGCAGTGATGTGTCCTTACACTGTTCATTTTGACATATCTTCACATTTTATATATATATAATGTGAAGATATGTATATATATATATATATACACATACACACACATATGATGAAGACCCTGCACAAATTGCAGACCTAGTGCAGGCCGTTTCATGTTCTTCCCAACTGTAGATCAAACTCCAGATTATTTATTCTCATCCTTGCTGTGACATAGGGAACTTTAGAACCCTGTATCCTGCTTATGTAGTTACAAACTTTGACTTTATGGAGTATCTGAACACACAGACGGTCACGCAAACATGACTTATGGTACTTACAAAATTCGAAACTGTATCAATAAACTCCACAAATATGTTCAGAATACCAAAATGGTCTTTATTAGGAAACAAAATATGCCATTCTTCAGCATAACTGTTCCCAGCAACTGAACTCAGAAAATGTCTCAATTTGTGACACTAACCTGTATGGCCAATAAGTCAATAAATTCATGACATTTTCATACCTGTGCAAATATTAAAAGTATTGCATCAAACAGGGTCGTCACATTACCATGTTCACAGCAAGCAGTTACTAGCATGGGAATGAAAAAACACGTACACACTTCAAAGTAGGCATTTTTTACTGATTAATTACAAACATTTACAGTTAAGTGGATAACACAATACATACTCTGAACTGGCAACTGAAAGCTATCAAAATTATACTTGATATCAACGCAATCGGTTCTTTACTACACATAATATCAAATACGTTTCTAGCAACAGGTAAAACTTAATAAAAAGATATTAAACTATGATAACAAAAGGAACACAACTGCCCAACACCTATTTGGTTCATGTAAACCTGATAACATTCATAACATGTTCTTCATGAGGCCTCTTAAATTACATAAAATCCACAATTCAGGGTATCCACAATCAGAATGGCAATAATTTTGAGGGGAACTCTCAGTGCTTAAAAAATAAACGAACATATTCACAACAGTTTGAAAGCAGAAGAATTTCACTACCACCTAGGAATTAAATGTGGCCAAGCCAGACCATTCTATAAATACTTTGCTATCAAATTATTACTTCCATTAATAAAATGTGCTAAAATTTCTGGAATAGTACAATTTGGGAAATGAAGACATGTTGAAAAAGGAGAATGGGGCAAAGAGGAGAAATTCAAGCATCCTTGTTTCAACTTTCACTGCACTTATGAATGTGTGTGTGTGTGTGTGTGTGTGTGTGTGTCTGTGACTGTGAAGAAAATTTCATCAACCATACAACTCCACTCAAGAAAAGTGGTGGTTTTTTTTATAACAATCAACATGAATTGATGCAGTAGTATTTCATATTGAGCAAATATACTTCTTAGGTAATATTTTTGTTTATTTGTAATTGATTGGTAAAAGTTTGTGTTCTCCCTTACTCATATCAAATACTATGAAGACAAATAAAAAATAAACACACAAACAGAAACAACAGACTCTCTACTTTGGTGTATATGAATGGTTTTGAGTTACTCACTTCCATGGTAATCGATATGAAATCTTGTATAAATTCATACTGCTGCCATGTTTTTCACCAGTATAAATGATCCACATATTTTGACAAACAGCCTCACTTTATGCATTGTAAAGTTCCTGTCTTGGTCAGTTAAGTTGATACACACTTGTCTTCTGTTTTAAACCAAGAGATTTCATGACTGGCAGAATGGAAGAGTGGGTTAGGAAGTTCCTGACATGCTCTCATTGCACACATAGTCAAATAAACCCAATGGAGCAGAAATCTTTCTTTGGGAACCAACATTTTCTGAGTTACTTAAAAATTCCCCACATCTATGGAACTGAAAGTTTCATTTACTGTGTGCACTAGAGCCCGCATTTGTCCCTGTCATGAGACGATGGAACTAATCAACAAAAATCCTATCCAGTCTTTTTATAATCCATTACAATGTCAGTCTCCTATCTATAAATTGGTCTTCCAAGTGGTCTCTTTCTCTCAGGTATCCCCACCACAACCCTGTATGCATCTCCCCCCTCTCTCTTATAAATGCAGTGTGCCTCACCCAACTTATTCCTATTTTTGCCTCAGCCCAAATACTGTTGGACGGGGAGTGCAAATCAAGCAGCACATCATTAACCTTTTGGTGCCGGAATTATTTTTTTAATTTTAGCACACCTGTATATAAAATGTGAATAATACAGACCAAATACATTAGAATTATGAAACAAATTGCATTTTGAAGAGAAAAAAACAGAGAGTATATACCATGTTTAAAATATTCAGTACCTATATTTGTTGAATAAATATATAAAATGCAACTTTAGAGGTTAGTGGTGCGGTACGACCACTATAAGGCGTCAAACGGTTAAGCAGTTTTCTCCAGTCTCCTGTTACTTCCTCTCTCCTAAGCCCGCATATCTTTCTCAGCACTCTGTTCATCAACACGATTCTTCCCTGAATGCCAGAAAATAAAAGTTTCACATGTATACAACAAATTAATTAGCAAGCCTTTCAAATGTAACCATTTACCTGCAGTTCTTGATAAATTTGTATCTGTTTTGATCACCCACAGTGGAAATCACATACAAAATATCTCACACATTTTCATCCACTGAAGAAATCTGCTACATTTGGAGCACTTGTATGTAAAAGCCAGGTCGTGCCATGATAGCGCACAGATTCCTGCATTTAAATATACAGTTCAATGTACTGTAATTCATTGGAGTGTTGAAGTCACTATCAGAATCCACAGGCTTTATTTGCAGCCCAGATTTCAAGGATAGCCAGCTGACTGGTCCTAAACATTGCTAAATAAACTGAATAAATCATGACGAATCAGATGAGATGAGTGGAAGATTAAGTAAACTGGGAAGTATCGGACAGACAGCATCATGGCCGATTTCAAGACAGCACTGCCTGGAGGTACTCACAAGAATCAGGCTAACCAGTTCCTTGTTAAGAATTCAAATTATGCATCTTACAATGAAGCATTATCAACATGCTATGTTATTCTCAGCGGATATGTGATAAAGATGACGGGTATTTAGCAGGATAGACATAACAGTGACCAGATTACTTGCTACTTGCTGTGACAGAGGTAAAGAGGCATGCTGTTAGAAGAGGGGAAATACTGTGCACACATCAGCAAGTACTTCGTATTAGTTTCAAGAAACGTCTAAAATTATAATATAAATATATATGATATAGAATACACAACTTCATACTTATTAGATTACATTAGATTATAATTCAGCTACATGTTTTCGGTCTAATTACAAGGCCATCTTCAGGCTGATCTTTGAATGGGTGCGGTGTACAATTGATAAGTTAAACCATTATCAATTGTACACCACACCTACTCAAAGATCAGCCTGAAGATGGCCTTGTAATTAGACCGAAAACATGTAGCTGAATTATAACCTAATAAAAAAGGAAAAAAAAGGTAAAGTGATCCCGTTACAGGCCCGGTGTGGCCCAGAGGGTGGGTAGAGGTATAGCTCTACTCTTCCATGATAGCGACACTAGAAGGGGGTGAGTGGTCAGCAGCACACACCGGCCGCAATTTAGCCCCGGGAAAGACTCGGTACCCATTTTACAGGAGACTGGGTGGGTCCCAGGGCTGGTCTGGATGGGAGGAAAATCTCGTCCCCACCGGGATTCGACCCCAGACCATCCAGCCCGTAGTCAGTCGCTATACCGACTGAGCTACCTGGCCCACAATTATAACCTAATATAATCTAATAAATATAAAGTTGTGTATGACTGTATCTTATACATTTATATTATAATTTTGGCATTTCAACAGGGATGTCTCACCTGTAAATTCAGGAAACGTCTATAGTGACTGATGCTAGGAGTGTACTTCTCACACATTAACTGTTTCTGAAAGCAGCCTAATGCTGCTTGGCTGTTCTGTGTTCAATGCTCAGCTAAAATGTAATCTTGTCACTACCATACATCACTGAGGTCACATAAAAGGAGGCGAAAAATCTTGACCAAAACAGAAGTGTAACTTTTCTCAATATGGCGACCATGCCATTGAAATATCACCGCTGTATAATGCAAGGCTGTTAGAGAACCAATGATAGCAATCATTTTCAATCTTGATTTTTATTCCTCATATAAAGATTGTAGTAGACAGGCAGCAAAATACTCGCAATCCTCTGCCACCAACATCCGTTCAGTTCCTTTGCTGTCAACCATGTAACAACACTAATCCAAAACTACTGCAATCATAGTGCATTTGGCTGACCGATATATTAACCTTTTATACCTGCGTTGCCAAATGTGTACGCGTGTAGGTAAACACCCTTCAAAACTCATTTTGCAAATTTTGGCAACTGCGAAGTTTACCTCATTTTAACAACATGCTTCACAATTTGTTTCATTTTCCATAAAATGTCATTTATTTCATAATTTTATCCTTTTCTGTTCCAATAATACATTTTCTCATAATCCATGAGCTAAAATTTAAATACCCACCCCAGCCGGCTAAAGGTTAACGTGGAAATATCGCTATGCTAATTCTTACCACAGTTAGTTACCAAGTACTTACAATTTCCTTGCCCTTTAACGAGGTGGGGATATTCTAACGTTCTTAATTTTGTCATGTTTCTAACTAAGCACATCACTTAATCACTCATTACATACCTAACTTTAATCAGACTTAACTCTTTGTGTTTGAAACAATATCAAAATACAGGCTCCAAGCCTTTGCATTGTCACTGCTTTATCCTCTCAGGGCACAATTTCACTTTGCCAAACTTCAACCCCTTCGATGGCAGTCACGGAATAATCCCAAAATGTGATGCAATACCTTGAAACCATTCCGAGTGTTTTAAAATACTTCCAGAGAGATGGCATCATCTATCAAAACACTGCACGCAAACCTCAAGTCATAAAAGCACCATTCAAAACAAATTCATGGGCTACGAAGACGAAAAAAAGGGAGTACAAAATTTGCCACTGAAGAGGTTAAAATAACCTGTTACTAGCTTTTAATTCTCTCTTTGTAATAATTTAATTGGCACTAAAATTGTTTAAAATTAGTCTATAAACAATTACTTCAAACACTATTAAATAAAGTCACTGGGAGAGTTCTGGTGGCATGGAAATAAATTTTCTTGAACTTAAGACGATGTTAGGGTACAAGTTCTGTTGCTGGCATCTGATAATTTCCTCTTTCTGTATCCATGAAAAGTCCCTTACTTCTATCATAAATATTATAACAATGACTACTTTTATTAAAGTGATGTTTAGTCACAGGATATCTGTTTCATAGATTTTGTTAGTAGTAGTAGTAGTTGTAGTGGTAGTAGTTGTAGTAGTAGTATTAGTAGTAGTTGTAGTAGTAGGCTGCGCATTTGTCGTCATAGTCGCAGGGGCCATACTGACTGCTACTTGCTTCTGTGTCTGCTGCGCCACTATTGGCTGCTGGTTGGCAGAGGCCGCCACAGCAGCGAGGTGAGATAGTGATCCCGAGATGGGAGCAGCTGCTGAAAGATTATGGCCTAGCCCCATCTTGGCCAGTAAGTTACTCTCACTGCCAGTCTTCTTGAGGAGCAAGTCTGGAGGTGGTACAACGGCCAGTCCGCCTCCACCACTCCTCTGCAGCTGCTGAAGACGTGCATACTGTTCTTGCAGTGCTCGCTGTTTGCGAAGGAGCTCCTGATGCCGCTGCTCCAGGATCTCTTGCCGAGCCTTATTGCCAGTGCTGCTGCCTGTACTCACAGCTTTGTTCTGCTGAAGGCCTTCCTGAGAGTTTATGCTCTCACAACTTGAACTGTTACTTGCTGAGAGAGGATTGAAGCCTGGCTGAAGCTGGTTAGGGTCTTCTTGTTTGGCCATGGCAGTGGAAGATAGCACTGAAATGCCAGGAGTTCCACGGAGGGGTTCCCGGAGACTGCTTCGTCCAGGCCCACCCCTCCTAAGCAAGGTTCCTCCTCCAACACCCATTTGTGGCTGGCTAGGAGGATGCTGACCTCTAGGAGGTAGAGAGGGACTTGTGGGGGAAGCCAGAGGTGATCGTGAGCTGGTACGAGGAGGGGGTGGTGGAGGAATGCGGCGACCCGCAAGGTGAGAGAGGAGCTCTGAGTTGCGTTCAGGAACTGGAGGTTTGGGAGATGTGGCAGGTGATTTTGGAGTATCCATACCGGTGCTTCCAGAAACCTGGAGGCGAGCTAGGGCGACAGTTGGCGGAGAGTTTCCACCTCCATCTGAACTAGAAGGATATGAATGAAGACGTCGTAGTGACGATGTACCAGTTGAGGAAGGGAGAGAAGGGGCATGAGTGTGTGCCGAGTCGATGCTCCCCTTACGGCCAATGTCTGCCATGGAAGGGTTATGGCCACTGCCGGCACGGTAAGGTGGTCGGGCAAATGTCTGAAGCTCGTCTAGCAGAGCGTCGAGTGCGTTCTCCGGACGTTGCCGAGAGACTGAGCCGTCGCCTCCGATGGTGGGCGCCATGACACTGCGCGCTGAAATGGCACTGGGCTGCACACCCAATGCAACAAACAACTCAGTATGCAACATTGTAAAACCTAAACCTAACATAAACTTCATGCATTACATACGCATACGTATGACAAAGGAAATACTGTATTTTATACATAATAAAGATGTTACATTTTATGTAAAATTTCTGACTGAAAAACAGAAAAGAGCACTTGCCAGTAGAAACAACGTTATACATGGGGGGAGAAGAGAACTTGTTTCTGTCAGTTCTTCAGTATATTCTGGCTCCAATTCACACATGCTTGCTCTTTTCTCATCACCTTCATTTACAATAACACAAACAACACTTTGGATTTTCACAGACCCATTACTTCAGCCACTCTGGCAGTACACATACATCAAATATTTTCCTACTTTGTAAACACACTGTAACCGATATATTTTAATATCAAGAACTGGAACTGGCAGTTTTTATGGGGGATATTTACAAATTTTAATATGCAAATTCTATGAATCAAAATTTCCAACGAACTCACATTATCAAAGTTAAACATTAATATCCTTTAGGCAAGATTATGCTTCTCTTATCTTAGAATGTCAAAATTTTTCATCCTCGAATTCATTCACACCACAAGAAAAACCAAAATGATACTTTTCTTAGGGAAAAAGTGTTTGAAAATTGAAGGGAATTGAGCTGGTAAGAAAATTACTATCTCCGGACAAGGAAAACCCTTGAAATGAATTCTACTGTAACTTATAGCGAAGAATGTTTCCTTTTAGAATACTATGTTCATGGCAATAAACATCAATCAGCAGTACTTATCAACATGGGGTGGGGGCATGATTTCAGACTGTAGGCTGCTAAACTGTTGCAGGAAAACAACTGTGTGTGGCACATGTACAAAAAACAAAATAATGTCCAAAGTATGTTCTTAGAATTCCAATAGCTTTACAACACTAACAAGACACAACTGTAACTGAAGATGTCACATAAAACCATTTTGCAAATTAACAATACACCTTCAGAATATTCCATGCATAAAAAAAGGATGTCACGGCACTGGTGAGAGAAAAAAATAAAAAAATAAACCTTATCGAAGTGAATTACTACATTTAGTTCTGCCATGAACAACAAAAGCACACATGTACCGTCTGTTACACAAAAATTCAATATGTGACAAAAACTTCCAAAAACATCACCAGTCATAAGACATAAGGACTCCATATGTATTAAGCCCTTGCTTAAAAAAAAGGATATTTTTCTGTTCTGGTTTTATTTAATGATGCTGTAAACTGCTAACAGTATAGACCATCAATGGCAGATGAGAGTATGGAGCAATGGTGGAATGATACTGACAGTGGAAAACTGAAGTACTGAGAGAAAAACATTATACAGCGTGGGTGGTAGATGAATGAATGGGTGTGGAGCAATGGTGGAATGATACTGACAGGGGAAAACTGATGTACTGGGAGAAAAACATTATACAGCGTGGGTGGTAGGTGAATGAATGAGTATGGAGCAATGGTGGAATGATACTGACAGGGGAAAACTGAAGTACTGGGAGAAAAACATTATACAGCATAGGTGGTAGATGAATGAATGAGTATGGAGCAATGGTGGAATGATGCTGACAGGGGAAAACTGAAGTACTGGGAGAAAAACATTATATAGCGTAGGTGGTAGATGAATGGATGGGTATGGAGCAATGGTGGAATGATACTGACAGGGGAAAACTGAAGTACTAGGAGAAAAACATTATACAGCATGGGTGGCAGATGAATGAATGAGTATGGAGCAATGGTGGAATGATACTGACAGGAGAAAACTGAAGTACTGGGAGAAAAACATTATACAGCGTTGGTGGTAGATGGACGAATGAGTATGGAGCAATGGTGGAATGATACTGACAGGGGGAAACTGAAGTACTGGGAGAAAAACATTATACAGCTTGGGTGGTAGATGGATGAATGAGTATGGAGCAATGGTGGAATGATACTGACAGGGGAAAACTGAAGTACAAGGGAGAAACATTATACAGCATCAGTAGTAGATGAGTGGATGAGTATGGAGCTATGGTGGAATTATACTGACAAGGGAAAACTGAAGTACTGGGAGAAAAACATTATACAGCATGGGTGGTAGATGGATGAATGAGTATGGAGCAATTTGTGGAATGATACTGACAGGAGAAAACTGAAGTACTTGGACAGAAACCTGCCCTACTGCCACATTATCCACAATAAACCTCACACGGAATTTCGTGGGACTGAACCAAGTCCTCAATTGTGAGATGTCAATGACCTGCCACCTGACCTATGGCACAACCCACAAACAGTACCAAGTGACATTAAAATCTACAGTGGTCATGAAACAGGCCAATAATAGACCAATAAATTCACCTGTGGACCGTAAGAGTGAGTGACAACATTTTTTATCATAAAAAATAAGCACAGAAACACAAATGTCTCTCACTGAATTATTCCATACAATGCTGCAGTGTCAGAATTAATATAAACCAAGCATGCACTCTCATAGAATCCCAAAATATATACTAAAACAAAGTGGATGGTGGTGAGGTTTCATATTACGGTTTGTTCACACGGGTTTGTGCCTTGTCATTATTGCTAAACCTAAAGGTATCCATCTGCATAAGCTATTTAATTTATAATCTGTGTATGTTAATGTTTAAGTTCTTGGGTAGTAGACAGGAAGATAAAAACATTTTAAAATGATCCCCTGATCTACTGACATATTTCTGACATGCATTACCGCAGTACTGGACATTAAATGTATACATAAAAATAACCCTCAAAGATCCAAGAAGTCAAAAGTAAATTCTTGAGGGCTGGTGGTTTCATGAACAATAAAAATACAGGCATACAATAAGTATTATTACAGTCAATTTTTACATCATATTCTTTCCTACAGTTCGGAGGGTTTAATTTCTGTAGTAAAACCAACTAGATGCACCAATGTATCAAATTTATTTTATTTTGGAAAGACACTCTACATGTTTCAGACGGTCTTTCCGTCCATCATCGGGAGTTTGAGATTGTACATACAGCAGTATCTGTTTGACAAATGCCTCTTGCTGTATGTACAGTCTCAAATGCCCTACGATGGACGGAAAGACCGTCCGAAACATGTAGAGTGCCATTCCAAAATAAAATAAATTTGATACATTGATGCATCTAGTTGGTTTTATTATAGAAATAATATTACGATGCACGGCCCTATGAACGTCAAATTTGGAGTGTTTTCTCAACAAAAACAATACACCTGCATTTCTGCACTACATGGAATTCATATGCACACGCAGCAACGGCAATATTTATGTGACTTGTCACTTCACCGCCAAACAACGTAACTCTCGTCAACTCACTGCCAAACAACAGTGTTCCATGCAACAAGTTGATCCACAGTCATCATTCTGGATTTAACCATTCTAAAAATTTTATGTTCTTCAAACCATGTATTTTTTTTTTTTACATTCTATATTTCAACCAACAAAATACAATTACTAAAATACAACAAAACAAATCATAAAACACACTTAGTGTCAGGTACTAACTCCTATGTATATATATATATATATTTTTTTTTTACCAAGGTGCCATCCTTGGGTAGTTTAGTAACAACAAAGGATCATACATCCAACACGTACTGCAAGCGACTAGCATCTGAAGTAGGTATTGGACTTAAGATCCTTTGCGGTAATTGAGTTTCCTGAGGATGGCACAGTGGTGGCGCAATATGTAGGAGCTGGTACCTAATATGACAGGTATTGTATGATGGGTTTTATTGTATTTTAATGAGTGAATTTTTTGACGTTCAGGTGAACGTGCATCATGATAAATTCTTATAATAAAACCAACTAGATGAACTAATTTCTCAAATTTATTTTTGGAATAAAACTCTACATGTTTCAGGCAGTTCCTCTGTCCATCATCGGGAATTTTTCACTGTACACACAGCAAACCTGTATGACATATACCATTGCTGTGCGTACAGTGAAAAACTCCCGATGATGTACAGAGGAACTGTCCTAAACATGTAGAGTTTTATTCCAAAAACAAATTTCAGAAATTAGTGCATCTAGTTGGTTTTATTATAGGAATAAGTGAATTTTGTTGGATAAAATATACAACACTCTAACAATATTTGTGAAGAGTAAAACCTATTAAACTCCTTATTATGTCATTTTCTTTAGCCTTTTATTAGCCTATCTTGGTTATGCCCAAATGTCTCCATCCTCACATTCTTCCTTAAGTACCCCAATGGTCGTACTTCCCTCAAAATACGAGAAACAAACAACGGAAAAGAACCTATAAAACCAAAGTTTTGTACATTTTAAATTTTGGATTTTCAAAACAAAACACTTTGAACAGAATATTAACTTGTTCCCATATTTAATTTCCCCATAACTTCACCATGATTTGTGACTGTCACTCCCATGCTCAAAATCTGCCACATTTACAAAGAATTTTATTACCCGTCCTTATATCATGATTTTGCGCTGTATTCTGGCAGGTAAAATAATAACACACTTCTCTTTTTTGGTTCAGTAAAAATATAATCAGCATCACTGATGTGTTCCATTCAGTCCCAACTCACCCTCTTGGATGTTTGGACTTTCATAAAAATAAATTTGAAAAAAATGATATGACAGATGCACCCCTTTGCTTCAAACCGTTTTGAATAGAAAATATGTCAGGAAAATTTCTATCCAGTAAACGTAAGAGTACTTCTCACTCAAACATGTTGGTACAAAAATAAATTTTCCAACATACAGTGCTGCCCTTTTGAATTCCAGCAACCAACATTCAGAAATGATCAAGCATCATATTGTAGAACTGTGAAACACTCAAAAATGAACAAGATTTGTTTGGCAAGTAATTTACATGATGGGTGTTACTCCATACCTGGGGTTACACTGTGGAAAATTTTCTATGTTTCTTTCTGACAACAGGACATTACCCAGGACATAATCTGACAACACCAGACACACACAGGCAGCTATTTAACAAAACAGGAAAAATCTTTGAACAGAGCAGCAGTTTATCACACTGTGTGGTCTTCAATGCTCTAACAAATGCTTGCCTCGATTTTTAAATAATAATGCATTGAAGCCTTCACCCTTCTGTTAGATTATGCAGTGATGACTTGTAGCTGGTTATCAATCTTTCATGACTGATATTCTGTCCTAAATGTTGGTAACCAGCTACAGACCTATGCTGTGAAACACCCTAGAACACCAAAAGCCTCAAATATATAGCGTCAGTAACGTGAAACCTCGTATGAACATGTGGTGTCCTGTTACATTTGATGATAAAGTCTGAGCCTATATAACCATTACCTTACTGCAAACCTAACCAATCAAACAACACTTCATGCACTACTAGACATAATGAATAAGAGGAGGATAACATCTGTGAGATTTGAGCCCCTCACAGCAGTTTACTTGAATTTAATGTCTTGTGGACCGAGCAATAAGAACCAACAGGATGCACTCTACATGTAGAGGTTAATTGTCGAACTAAATTGAGAGTAAAATGGTGCATCCTGTTGGTTCTTATTGCACAAATAGCTTCATTGAAGAATCAGGACTCCTGGGAAGCAACATTGCATCATTTGATGCAACTTCCACACACAAAACACTTTATACTTCAACAGAAAAGTTACTGAAGCCCTGAAAGTTACGACAACAGTTCACAGTTAATTTTATTTCTGGCCCTGACTGTTAACACAGTGTTACGGCAGGCAGGTTTGCTGGTACTCGTATGTCTAAGAACCAAAACAAAACCTGTTTCTTTCTCTGAAAAAATCTGTATAGCAGTCCAAGGAAACAAAATACCAATGTCACAACTGAAAGAACAGTCACATGAAAGAGGAAATGAAAACATTCAAACATAAAAATAATTTAAATCAACTGGTAATACAAAGTGAAAATAAGTTGCAATTTGTGGGCTAAAAGTGCCACACCCTTCATCAGAGTCTGCAAGTTAACAAGAAACTATTTAAAAGCAGAAATAACTATATGAGCTAGGAGAAATAAAGGATATAAGGAAGGAAGAAGTCAGTAACCGACCTTTCTCGTATTGATTTAGTTTGCCCCATCACTGCTGCATTAACTTGGATTTAGCAGGTTGCAACACCGATCTTCCAAACTTGACGTACTATGGCCATGAAATACAAGATCATTCCTCATAATTTTGAGATCTCTTCAATTAATTCATATATATATTTCTTTCACTCCACTCCCTTTATTTTGCTTCTATTGGAGGAGCACACCTACAGTGCAGCAATGCAAGCTCTGAATATTTGCCCAAATTTATTGATATCAATCGAAATAAATCAAGGAAAACTGCATAAACTGAATTTCTCAATTTCACTGATGTGAAATATATGTACACTGAAATATATGTACACTGAAATATATGTACACTGAAAT